>Ga0247831_1001726_pt1 | contig 39035 bp, 38 predicted proteins | sample LaCruzMarch2015__9_FD_192406 | JGI IMG/M metagenome (GOLD analysis project Ga0247831, IMG submission 192406) | Freshwater microbial communities from meromictic Lake La Cruz, Castile-La Mancha, Spain - LaCruzMarch2015_1m | ecosystem: Environmental > Aquatic > Freshwater > Lake | place: Spain...
AGACCCAAAGCCCTGCAGGCCAGGCCCACATCGAGGAAGAACACCTTGAAGTTCCGGTCATCCGCCTCGGCGCCGAGAGGCACTCCATTTCCATGGCAACGCCGCACCTTGTGAAACACCCGTGCCAGACACAGCAAATGCAGGGCCTCGCCGAGATTCTTCGAGCGTTCGGCGGGGTCCACCTCGCTGAATTTGAACTTGCGCCCCAGCATCGCCGGCACGCGGGCAAATAAACGATCCATCCGGGGCTTCTGCACCCGACGGGCGTATTTTTGGAAATCATCTTGATAAGTCGCCAGGATCGACTCCTGCACCCGCGCGCAGTCGCGGTAAGAGCCGGTTTCGGCAAAAACCGCCACCGCCTCTGGCATTCCGCCGACCACGAGATATTGCCTGAAAGCTGCAAGCAAGTCCTCGTGGAGCGCCTCGGGATAGGACTCCCCCCAATTCCAGCCGGCCATCCAGGTGATCAACCCCGCACGCCCGGTGGCTTGCAAGAATTCCTCAAAAACCAGCGGTCCCAGATGCAAATACTCGATCCTCCCGACCGGCATCGAGAACGCGTGATCCTCCAAGAGCAAATCCAGCAGAGAGCCAGCCGCCAGGACATGCAGCCCCGGCAATTCCTCGTGAAAATAACGCAACTTCGCGAACACCTCCGGCGCCGCTTGAATCTCATCGAGAAAAAGCAGCGTCTTCCCCTCCACCACCGCCATTCCGTATCTGGCCTCCAGCAGCCGCACGGTCTCCTTCACCGATGCCCCGGAAAAAAGCCCCGCGAGCGAGGCATCCCGCTCGAAATTCAGCTCCAGGATTCCCTCAAAAGCCGCACCTGCCAACGCCCGTGCCAAATGCGATTTTCCCACCTGCCGCGCCCCACGCAATACCAAAGGCTTGCGGCCAGCGCGAGTCTTCCATTTCAATAATTCGTCGAGTGCTCTTCGCTTCATTTATGCTATTTTAGCAGGTTATTTTCATATAAAAAGTAAAATTTTTGTAGGTAATAATTTATACTTTGGCTTGGATTTGACCACCGAGGACACCGAGAACACAACCGAGCGCGAGGGTAAGCGCGAGGTAGAGCAACCGAAGGTTGGCCCGAAGGGCGAGCCGAGCGGGAGCGAGCGAGTCAAAGCTTAAGAATGAATTTTTTCATGTCCGATTGGGTAGGGTTGGATTCATCTCTTGCAGGCTTTGTTTCAGTCTACGGCTTCGATATTCAGCGTTCATCGAGAAGTCCCAAGAAGCCCTCCAAATTCCGAACCCTCTCTTTGGTGAGATTCATGACCGCACTGACACTGATTGGAATCCACATCGTGCCGTCCATTTTTGAATAGGTGGCTTCGTAGGATTTGATTTGGAGGTCGCGATACGCGATCCACGCGCGCTGGGCTTTTTGCAACTCGGCAAACTCGTCAGCCGGCATTTTCCTTTTTAGTTTTGCCCAAGCCGCATTGAGCCTTTCCTCCCACTTCTCATGGGCAGCAGTGGTGGCTTCGCACATGCCAGCGGTGGAGCCATTCCGGTCCATGGCGGCATCCATGGCGATATCGATTGGATCTTTGACTTCGCTCCCCTCGCCTCTCGGAAGGACAAACGCAATAGCGGCTATAAAAAGGAGTTTCTTCATGGAGTTGGGATCAGTTTCTTATCGTCACAATGAATGCCTTGGTCTTCAGCTTTTCATAGTCAAAAACAAACCAGCCTTCGCGCCCGCAAAGCCAGCGCCAGGTTTCTGGCGGACTGCGAAAGAAGACCCAATAGTCCTTTGCCGTGAGATCCTCGACTTGCTTGCCATAGCGTCGGCGCAGGGCGGATTCCGCGCAGGGACAAGCACTGAGTTGGGATTCCAGATCGAGGATGTTTTTGATCATTCCGTTTAAGCTCGTCCTTTTTTCGACTTGGTAGGTGCGCTGCCTTTCTTTGAGACGCCCTGCCAACTCGGCCAAGCGCAGAACGCGCGTGAGCTCGGTTTTCGTGAATGCGCGCACGATTTGGGTATCCGTGCTGCGGAAGGTTTTTGGAACTTTGAGTTTCATGAGTCTTTCCTGGAAGGGCTTTTTTGTTATTCGGTTTTGTGGCTCTGGGGGGAGGATTCGCAGTCCAACGGGGATTTATAGCCCGGAGCCGAGTTTTGACGCTGCTGCTTCGGATCGGACATCTGGTTGGAAGAGTCGTATCAAGCGATCCTGCCCCATAGCTACTGAGACCTGATCCACATCGGTTTGTCCGAATGCTCGGCTCAGGCGACCACAATTGGAGTGCAAGAGGCTGTAAATCTTTGCCATCTTTTTTCGCCTCTCTGCCAGGGCCTTGAAGTCCGCATTCTGGTGAATGGCTGATAGCAAATTGCTCTCCAGGGCTATCAAAAATGGGGCGGGGGTGCGGTTTCCCTGTCCCTTGTGCTGAACGATTTTGAAAGAGCGTTCATTGTATTTGTCCATAATGATTTCAAGAGTGGAAAGAGAGCGATCGTAGGACTCCCGCAGGGAAATGATGTGGGATTCCCCCAAGAAGCAACGATTGGCATAGCTCCCAACGCAGTGCTGCATGCGCTTCCCTTCCGTAGCGAGCGCATACGAGTTGCCAAGCGATACCGCCTGGATGGAAGAACTTAATTGCACTCGCTCCGGAAGGAGAAGTGGCCATTTATCTACTTGCTTATTGGTCTGTTCTGAAACACCGGCATCCTGCCACATCATACGATGCCAACGCGCACTCCACTCCACAATTCGGAACATGCCAAAAGTTTGGGGCGCCTTTACCCAGCGTTCAGAAGACTTCTTCCGATGATCCTCGGCGGATTCATATTTTTCCCCGGACTGTAACGCCAGATAATCTCCCGCATTCCCGATTTCATCCAAAAAATCGAATGCATCTCGAATGGCGTCTGTGCCGCCCTCAATGGCTGCAAATTTTTGGAATGCATTTGTCCAACCCATTCGACTTGAATCAACCATCCACCGCTGCTTTATGGATTGATGAAGCTCGCGTCTGCCGTATCCAGCTTCTGCCATCGCGTTCATTCCCAAGCCCAGGCAAAGCGAATGAAAAGCATTCCACTCCTCATCGTTGCACGGCACCTTTTCGGGCGCTATTGGATCGAGCTCGGCAAGTAGTCCTTCCAGATTTCCGCGCCATGGCGCAGGACTGGCCTGAGTTGTCGCCAATCGGCGTAGAATGGAAACTTTTCCTATGTGGAACTCCAGATAGGCATCCCATACGCTCTGCCCAGCATCGATCCGACGACGGACGCGATCCGAGACCTTATTAAAATTTACAAATTCCCACTTCAGCATGGGTAGAACCGTGAGGGCTTGAATTCGAGCTTTGACACGGAACGGATCGGTGGAGTGAATGTAATTATAACACTCAACATTCGAGGCGCTAAAATTAAGGATGTCCTGATTTAAATGTGCCAGCGCCTCTTTGGAGCATAGGGCAAAAAGAACTTCGGCTTCGCGCATCCGCTCGCTTTTCACCATGCCTTCGAGCTCTATGGGGAAAAGTTGGTCCATCTCCTCTCGCTCCCGCCACTCGGCTGTATCAAAATAGCGGAGTTGGCGGGCAAGCATCTCAGGAGTCCGGTCTTGAAAAATCAAGAGAAACCCTTGTGGACACTGGATGAGAACCTCCCCTCCCAATTCGGCGAGCACTCGGATTTCGGCGAGTGCTTTGCTTTTGCCCGATAAACCTGATTTTTGCGCGAAACTCATAGAACGAAAGCAGGGGGTTGAAATACAGCTAAAATTTTATCGATCGTCTTAAGAATAATTTGTTTGTAATAAAATAATGATTTAATTTTATTCGCATTTTTAAGATCATCGGCATTCACATGGATGTTATTGCTCATGACAGATCGGGGATCTTTACTATGCTCCAGGAGAAACAAATGCCCCACCTCATGCGCCACCACAGCCTCCCACTGCCTCGCATTCAATGTCCGGGTTCGATTCAAACGGATGATGTTTTTGTAGCCCATAAACTCTCCTAATGCCGCAGGGTTAATCATTTCATGTTGCTCCACATCATAGATTTTTAACACGGACAAACCTTCACGATCGGTCTTCTGAAACTTGATATGCCCCAACTCCCGCCACTGGTTCAACCCACGCTGAATGACCTCTGGATGCAAACCATCGTATTTATAATAAACAACCAAATCCTTTTTAGACTCATTCAACGCGTAAAAATATCCAGCCAAAACAATAAAAATTCCTATAAAGTATTTCATGCTTTAGTTCTCTAATGAATATGCATTAAAGAATACTAATATCATTTAAAATGTCAATAAAATTTATTTTATTTCAAAATTTAATAGCAGGACATTTCGACCATTAACTCCAAGATTTTTACCGTTCAACCCCTAAAAACGACCATTCGTTGATTTCGTGAAAAGAATGCCGTCCACGCCCTGCCGTGCCAAATGTAGCGACTGACTTTGACTAACTGGAAGGCTGAGGTCCTCTCGGCTCTTCACTTATCCACCGAGTGTTACACGTAGCCCCAAAGAATTTGTGGAATTGTAGAACCCCGCTGCGAGGCGCACCCGTCGCTGCATAGGAACGCCGAGGTCCTCCTCGGCTCACCACTCTACCCAAGCGCGGCACATTTGAACCACAACCGAATGCCTGGGCGGGGATGAGGTGGAGCAACCTATGGTTGGCCTGAAGGGCGAAAGAGCGGGAGCGATTGAGTCAATTCTCGGAAACAAACACAAATAAAACCGACGATGAAAATCTCCAGCGAAGCCGCCCCCATCCGTGAAAACTCATGCAATTCGATGTTGAAGAACCTTAAATTCCCTCCATAATCACAGCGCCATCAATGATTTTTTCAACAAGTTGAAAGGAAATGTTTCCTGACTCCGAATTCCAACTAATTCTGCAATTTAGTTAATTCTGTCTAAAAACTCCCTACGGCCATCCTGTTAATAATTAATTCCGACCTCTTAGACATTTACTTGTATGCTTGTCATTTTTGCAGTTCGTCGCCCTTGTCGGGTTCAGTGTCCGGCACGCGTGCAAGCAGCTTGTCGAAATTATCAAGATTGGCACGCTTGGCGCGCAAACGAAGATAGTCTACGGTTTCCAAAGCAGAGAGCTTCTCTGCGGCCGCTGTAATCAAAAACTGATTCATCGAGTAACCATCTTGCGACGCAAGTTCCTTGATTGCACGATGGAGGGAATCTGGAACGCGTAATGATAATGTAGTCATGGTTTGATTATTTTAAGGGCTATTGATGGTGTTATTGCTCGAACTCCCAGTGTGTCCGAACCGACGAAGTCCGAAATATTGTGAGTGATAATATAGGGGGCCGAAGCCGCGACCGCGAGTTCCAGAACAAGGTCATCGTTGGGGTCTTTAAGGAATGGTCGCCATGCAAAAAACACCTTGTGATGCTGCGCCATGAGGCAGACAGCATCCAGAATTTGGTGAATCTCCTCTGTTGTAAAGCTTGGAACAAGGCCCGGGCGGAGCAAAACAGACTCATATTCCAGAACCAACGCCACCGACACCGAAACCCTGAGATTCCCGGCGCGAATCGCCTGGATGACCTGAAAACTGGCTCCACGCTTGGAGCGAAGGACTGATACCAGAACGGATGTGTCGAGAATTGCAAACACATAAGGTATTATCGGCAATACCGGATGACACGCAACTTATTTTTTAGATTTTTTAAAACTCAAATTTTTCTGGATTTGGTCATTTCTTCCGCACGAACGCCCGTCACACCAAGCCAAGAGGAGATCATTTCTTGTAGAGGCTGTCTGTGACTGCCGGGATTTTCCTTCCCCCGGAACGCTGAGGTCCTCTGCCAGCCCTCGTCCCAATCCAACGAGAGCATTGGGGGGCACAAAAGGTTTACTCAGCCAACCCCAACCACAGTTTCACCGCCGCCTCCACCTTGAACATAGTCGCCGCATCGCAAATCCCTAAGCGGCGGATTAATTGCACATCCGGAAGCGAATTGATTCCTTGAGCATCAAATGCCCCATCATCGAATCTTGGGGCTTGGTGGACCACTTCATAATCCGTTCCTCGTAGCGATGTCGTGCGGCTCACAAAAGTGACAACAGCACGCTCGTCATCTTTGTAGGCAATACTCAAAACGAGAACAGGCCTAACCTTCTGCACCCTTTCCAAATCAGCAAGCCATATTTCTCCACGCTCTGGAATTACTCGTGCCACTGTGTGCCCTCGCCCTCTTCCTCGTCATAGATTGCAAAGACACTGGCCGTTGACTCAATCATCGCTTGTTTTTCTTCAACCCAAGAAAACAGTTTTTGTATATCCCTCGAAGGCAACTCCTCAATCGCTTTCTCGATTTCCATGACAGTGCTCATAGTTTTCCTATCGGCTTTTTCACGGCATCAGGCAAGTCCTTTTTTCGGATCAATTCTTGCAGCGACTGTCTGTGACTGCCGCGATTTTCCCTCCACAGGAACGCTGAGGTCCTCCTCGGCCCGACGCTCTTCCCAAGCGCTGCACATTTGAACCACAACCGAATGTCTGGGCGGGCATTAGGTGGAGCAACCTATGGCTGGCCCGAAGGGCGAAAGCGCGGGAGCGATTGAGTCAAAGTTCGCAAATAAACACGAATAAAGCCGACAACGAAATTCTCCAGCGAAGCCGCTCCCCATTCGTGAAAACTCGTGCGATTCGCGGCTTGATAAGATTAAATTAAATACACAATAAACTTTCCATCATTGTTTTTTGACAAAATTTGAAAGAAAATGCAGCATGATGCCCAGTTTTTCACCCTGCTTACCTGTGTCAACTGGAGAGGGCGGTTGCGAGTCGATGTTTGGGTCGCAGTTCGGCGCGGACTTTCTCGCCAAGTGCATTAAAGTGCGCGATGCGCGCGTCCCTGCTCATGGCATTGAGGCGGCGACTTGTCGCCTCTCTCCACTTGCGGGACTCTTCGACAGCATCAAATGTTTTGGTCTTGGTTTCCATAGATAATCTCCAACGGGTTTACGATACGGATAGCCGGATAGCCGTTCAATAAGTTGACCCCGTTGAAGGCAGTTTCACGCTGCACATTAACCATGTGGCGAAAGTTCCAACTCACAAGGAAATCAATCCGGTTTACCGTGCAGGCGGCGACATGCCGGGCATCATCCTCGTATTTTGGCGTGACAACGCCTTGGGCAACATAGGTTGCCGCGAGGTGATCGATTTCCTCGGTGATATTAAGCACATCGGCTGCTTCAAAAGTGCTGTTGAATAATTCTCGGACGCGCTCAGGGGCTTCGATGAGTTCCTCTGCTGCCACCAAGGATGTCAGGAAGCGCCACAGACCACTTTCCATCTGCCGCCAAAGCTCTCGGGTGGGTTGCTTCCATTCGTCATCAAAGTAGCCACCCAGAATCGATGTATCAAGATAGAGGGTTGGTAAGCGCATCCGCATAAACTTACAGCTTTCTAGCTCAAATCACAAGTCTTTTTTCGAAAATGTGACCCAGAAACTTTTTCCTTGCTGGTTTCAAAATTCCGAAAACGAAGCGATTTTTCGCGTCAAGATTTTTTGAAAAAGTCAATAAGACAGTTGCTGACCCCTCTGACAGGGAACTCAGAGCTTTTCTACGACAGGATTCTGGATTTGCGTAACAAATGTCGGCGTATGCACGCCCTCCACGCGTGATCGAGCGCGAAAAATTGGATTTTCTGGCCGGGCTCTACGATCTGGCCGCCCACTCGCTCGACCCGCTTTCGGAAGAAAGTGCCAAGGCAGAAGATTAATTTTACAGCGAAGTGGTGCGCCTGTTCGATGACTTGCATGAACCAAAGCCGGAACTAAAAGCGTTCCAGAAAAAGGTCATCCAAGCCTGCCGCGCCGAGCTCATCCACAGCGACAAGCCCACTGGGGTTTGATCACCCGTCGGGATAGACGCGATCACGCAGCGAAGGTGCCGCGCCGAACCTGACTCTAATAGCCTTGGCTGGCATCAATCATTTTCTGAAAAACATTTTCAAAAAACCACCCGTGCCCAATATTTTTCCGTCACAGAAAAGCTGGGAGCACTTAAACTATATAACCCCTTGCTCCTGCCCGCCGATCCTCTTCGATAGGCGCTCTGCGAGCATTAGGAGGAGTCGGCGGTCATAGACACGCCGCTACCAAGGGATCACGACGCTGGTCTCTCGTCTCTCGACGATTTTGTAATTTTTTAGAATCTCAGCGGGCGTAATGTTCTTTGTCAGACGGGCCGAACTCCGCGAGCAATCTCGATAGCCGGAGAACTTCTTTGGCCTCGATTTCAAGCTCAAAAAATGCGCTGCCCCGGCGAGTAGTAGTATTTATGCGCATGAAGGAAAAACCCGTAACAATGAAGCCTGATGCTGATCCTGCGACTGGCGAACAGATGGTATTCCGATCTCTATGAATGAATCCAACCCCGACCCGAGTGATCCAAGGCTGGATTCCGCACTTTTATCGCAATTGGCAAAGTCCCGTTGCCAGAACACGAAGCGTGCTGTGTCGCTGAATCCGAACACACCATTGGATGTGCTGCGGGCGCTTTGGCTGGAGTATCCCGAGTGTCTGCTGGAGAATTCAGTTTTGACTTTGTGGGAGGTCACCTCGCCAAGTGACATTCCGGATTTGATCGGGCAGCCGGTGCTCTTGGAGCTTTTTAATTCGCTGAGGGGCAGGAAGGAAGCGCTTCCGGAGATGGTTTTCAATGGGCGCAGGCTCGGCTTGCTGGCCAGTGAGGCGTTGGATGCGTGGAATGAGTCGGTTTTCAAGGTGTTTCCTATTGATTCCGATCCAGATATCAGAAAGACATTCATCCAAGCTGTGCAACCGTATCCAAGGTGCGAGTGCTTCTTCGACAAGGCTCCGGATGAAATCTGGCGAGCGCTCGCAAACGACCCTTGCCAGGAGGTGGTTCTCAAGTTTGCGGAGTTGCTTGCGAAATACGAATTGAGAGATGAGCCGATGCGCCCTATTTTTATCGAGTCCACACTGGAACTGGCACGCCGAAAAAACACGAAGATTCAACAAACGCTGGCCCGGGGCGCCTATTTGCCGAGTGAGACTGTCGATCTCCTCATCGAAATAGGCGATGCGCGCACGAGAGGCCTCTTGACTGGCGCGCGGTTGGCATCCCTCGCGGCGCAGTTGAAACTGGCGGGCGATTCGGCAAAGGCGGTTCGTTTGGCGATGGCGAGGGCGGCGACTCAAGATAAAGTGCTGCGCGCCTTTCGTATGGATGACGACTCGGCCGTGCTGAAGGCTGTGTTGGCCAACAAGAAGACGCCGAACGATGCGCGGTGCCGAATCGTCAGAGAAGCGGATCCCGAGGTGCAGGAGGTGCTATGCGATGCCGTGAACTATCTGGCGATACCATTTTACTTCGAATGCAAGCCGCACCTGACGGCGAAAACGCGGGCGGGCATTTGCCAACGCGAGGGCCTGCACCGCGAAATCTTGCTGGATTTGGCGCATGACGCCGAGGAGAGTGTGCGGTCGGCTGTGGCCTTGGAGCTTCCATCCAAGACGCGCACCCATACCTGCGGACTGATCCATGAAATCTTGTCCGATTTTCTCCGTGATTCCTCGGAAGCGGTCCGACTGGCCGTTATCGAGAACGGTGAACTTACAAGCGAACAAATCCACACGCTGCTCTGCGACGCCTCGGAAAATGTCCGTGCCGGCATGGCAGCCCACTTGCTGAAAAAGCTCGGTGATTTCAGGCGCGAAAAAATCTTGGCCAGCTATGAAGAGCTTTACCTGGAGTTCGCCTCCCAATTGACCGCGATGGCTCAGGATCCGTCGCACAAAGTCCGCCTGACATTAGCTTCCGCCATCGAAACGCCACCGAATGCTTTCTGGTTGCTCTATGAAGATGGTGATCACATCGTCGCCAGAAGCGCATCCCGCGCCTACGCGCTGCCTTTGGGATACTACCTCGACGAAGGCATAAAAATTTTGAATCGAAAAAAGCCTGCGCGCGGATTGGTGAAAAACTGGGCAGAATCCGAAAACCCGTTCCTGCGCCATATCGCCGCGAAGTCTCCGTATACAACAATCCGCGAACTGCGACGCTTGGCAGCGGATCACAATCCTTATGTGGCCGAAGCGGCCACACACCGACTCGAAATCCGCGAATACTACCAAGGCGGTCTTACACCCGCTCAACTGGACCCCGGCCCCGAATTAGCCGTGGCATAACGCCTGAATTCTGACATTTTTGAAGCCTCAAAGAGCAACCTTTTTTCCCTATGAGCAAAATCCGAAAAATCAAAGAAAAGAAATCCACACGCGGCGTGAGCACTCGCGCCGGAATAGAACGCATCTTCCGCATGGTGAGCCTGCTTCAGAATGCGAGCGAGTCGGGAAAAAAGATCACCTGCACCACGCTGCAGGAGGAATTCGAGGTGGACAGGGCCACCGTGCTCCGCGACATCAGATTCATCTGCGACCGGCTCGAGATGGATCTGGAATGGGATGCCCGCGAGGGGACATATGTGATCGAGGAGAACTCCAGGTTTCTGCCGCCGATGGAACTCAAGGACAAGGACTACCTCCTGCTTTCTTTCTTCCAGCAATGCCTGCTGCCCTACGAGGCCACCGAACTGGGACAGGAATTTCTGGCTTCGTTCGAGCGGATGTTCGGGATTTTTACAGGGTCGAAAAATTGGGATACCTGGTCGGAGACGGTGCATTTCCGTTTCGCCGAGAACCCTCCATCGAGCACGAAGGAGCTCAAGATTTTCAACATCCTGCACCGCGCGATCAAGGAACGCAAAGTCGTCGAATTCGATTACAAGAGCCCCAAGAATGCCGCTGCGAAGCACAAGTCGATCGAGCCGCATCTCATGGTCATGCACCATGGGCGCTTCTACTTTTTCGGCACGGACACGAAGACGCGCCGCCTCACGCCCTTTGCTTTCCCGCGCGTGAGCGCGATCAAAGCGACCGCGCAAAAATTCACAGCGGAGCCGGAGAAACACCCGCGCGACCTGCTCAAATTCAGCTTCGGCAGTGTCATCAGCACCGATGCTCCCGAGGATGTGGTGCTGGAATTTGAGGCCGAGGTCGTGGAGCGCCTGAAGGAATCGACATGGCATCCGCATCAAAAGCTGGAGGATCTCGCCGGCGGACGCGCCCGCCTGATGCTGCGGTTGAATTCCACCCTTGAAATCCAACCGTGGATTCTGGGCTGGGGTCCGAAGGTGAAGGTGCTCGCACCGGCGAATCTCGCAGAATCGATCGCGACAAGCGCCCGCAAGATGGCTGCCCAGTATGCCTGAGCGCTGGGTGGCGAGGACATTTCTGAGAGGTCTCGGCGCTGTGCTTCTGGCCATGGCTTTCGTTTTGGCGGGAGCCGCGGCGCAGTCGCCCGCCCAAGCGCCTGCGGCAGGCATTCACGAGGTAGAGGTCACGGGAAGCGGCGTGGATGATGACTCCGCGCTGAAGGCGGCCTTTGTCAAAGCGCTCGAGCGCACGGTCGGGACGCTTGTTTATTCGTCCACTACGACGCGGAATTTCGAGCTTGAGAGCGATGTCCAGAAGCTGCTCACCAACGGCTGCATCGAGTCCTACGACGAAATCTCGTCGAGGAAGGAAAACGGCGCGGTGTTCAAAACCATCCGCGCCCGCGTGCGGCGCGGCGTGGTGGCAGATTTCATGCGGCGCTCCGGCCACTCGGGAGCGGCAGACCTCAGCGACACCTGGGCGCGCCTTGCGACAAGCATTCGCGGGAAAAAGCAGGCGCTCGACATGCTTCACGAGAAGATGCCGCAAATCCGCGATGCCCTCTACAAGGTCAGCCTCGTCGATCTGGCAAGCGGGCGCGAGGTCGATGGCAAGACCTTCACGGAGCCGTTCACGCAGGAGAACCTCGATGGCGATGTCGTCTGCGTGTGGGCCGCCGTGGTCAAACCCGACTGCCATTTCTGGGATACCCAAGCCGCGCCGCTGCTTGCGGCCTGCTTCGATGTGCTCTCCGAAAAAAAAGGCCGGCTCTTTGTAAACATGAACACCGGCGTCCCCTCGGTGCACGCCTATGGTGACGAAAACCCCGTTGTGTTTGGATCCTTCACCCGCGCGCCGATGCACCGCTGGCAGCGCCTCGCAAGAGGATCCCCTCCCCCTTGGAAAAACGCCCCTCCCATCCCGCGCCCAGAATCCGCTCCACACTGCATCGCGCTCGAGACGCGCAGCATGCATCCCGATTGTCTTGACCTGTCCTTGTATTTTTTCTCCGACGAGGTCTACAGGCGCATCATGAATCCGCCGGAGGTGCGGAATGTCCAAGGCGAACTAACCGCGCAACCGGAGTCCTTCGACTCGCTTCGCACCGGCCTGAGGGCGAACCTCACGCTCAAAGGCGGTGGGGAAAAAACCTTCACCGTCCGGCAAAACGCGCCGCTTTTTCGCCATTTCAGCCTTCCTTGGACGGGGAACATCCAAGCCAAATATTGCGGCCCGTATTTTCCTGCAGGCTCGTTTGCGAACGGTTGGAGCGAACAATCCCAATGGCCCTCTTGGAATGGTCCTGTCAAACCCGCGAGAAACACTCCGGGATTCGCACCATTCCTCATTCACCAAGGCCGCATTCACCTCGCAACCGGCGCCTACCAGGATGCGCTCCGGAGAGGGATTGAAAACGAGCGTGGAGGCGACTTCTATGGCCCTATCGCCGATTGCGAATTTGATCTCGAGGTGATCATGCCCTTGGTCTTCGACCTCCAACTCGATGAACTCCGTCGCGTTCAGCACCTGAGCGTAGCCCCGCTCACCGGCACGCCGCCGCTTGAACCCAGCATCGGAGACACACTGCTCAAGGCATTCAAGGCCTGGCTCTCAAAATAAGAGCACCGAGGCCCGTGGCTATCTTCGCCGCCAATCTTCAATGAATTTGCTGTCCATGATTTTGCCCCCCCTCGGCGCTCATAGAGACGCCGCTACAAAATCCGCCGCGTGCGGGTAGTCACGCCAGAAGAAATGATTCTGACATCCATGATTCTGTCGAATTTTTGTTTTATACCAAAAGCGGCTTGATTTCGGACTCTTGATTGGGTGTTGGTTTGCAGCCGTCGAAATGTCTCGGAAAGGCGGTGCGCTCACCGGGGACAATGGGGCTTTCATTTTGGAAGAGGTTGCGAGTTCGGCGGGGGCGTTGTATGAGTGGATGATCAATGGCTAATTCCTCGCCCCTTCCAATTCCCCGCGTCCTTGGCGCCGTGCTCTGGGGAATCTCCGTTGCGCTCTCGTGGATGTGGGGGCTTGGGCTGTTTTTCTCGGTCCAGTTCACCACTCAGTTCGGGCTCTTCGGTCTCCTGACCTTCGCGATCCCGAATTTTCTGGGGCTTCTCATCTTCGGGTTGGTCACGCACCACCTCGCCCGGAGGGAGTCGGGATCCGAGTCGTTGGCGAAATTCTTTGCCTCATGGTCGAGGCCGTTCCGACTGGTTTTTTTCCTCTATCAGCTACTCGCCATCACGCTGACGATTTTTGCTTTCATCCGCTACGCGTGGGGCCCGCTGGGCTTTCGTCCCGAGCTTCTTTATCTTCCGCTGACGATGCTTGTGGTGCTGGCGGCAGCCATTTTGTTTGGCGAGGAATTCGACATCAAACGCATCAAATTCAGCCATGGAGCCCTTTTCCTTATCCTTGTGCCTGCATTGGTGATTCTGACCGTTCACACTCTGGGCAAAGGCACTGGTCCGCTGACGATTCCCAAGATGCCGACGAATGACTGGAACTACTGGGGCTACGCTGTGCCGATCATCATTGGGTTCCTTGTTGGCCCTTGGCTTGACCTCCAGCAATGGCAGAGGGCGATTCAAATGCACCGCGAGCGTGTCTCCATCGCTGCCGGATACATCATCGGTTCGCTTCTCTTTTTCGGCCTCATCCTCTGGCACGGCATCACGGCCCTCTGGGCGCTGAACTGGGGCGCGGGCGAGTTCATTCGCGTGGGCATCACTGGCCACAACTATGGCCAAGAGGTGCTCACCATGGTCTTCTCAAACGCCTCGTCGTGGACCTTCGCCGCCTATGCCGTGTTCGTCTGCGTGTGTGTGCTCACGACACTCGACAGCGGCTACATCGCGTTGAAATGGTTCCTGCAATCCAACGCCAGCACGAGCAACCACCCGATTTTTTCGCTGGTCCCGCCGAAGCTCCTCACCTCGCCAATCCCCGCATATCTGCTTGCGGGCATTGTCGCCGTGGCGGGTGTAATGCTGCGCTTCGAGTTGGAATTTTTCATGATTTTTTACGCCACATTTTTTGTTGGCTACTCGATCCTGGCGATTGCCCGCTGCTATATCGTGAGCCCGGCGAATGCGATTCCGCAGGTGAAAATGTTCTGCATCGGCAGCATTGCGGTTGTCATTTTTTCCTTCGGCTACTTCCTGCGTTCGCCGAGCCTTCAGATCGTCGGCTCGCTCCTGCCGCTGGGCTATGTGATCTGGCTTTTGCTCAAGCCAAGCTCGTCGGAGGAATTCGTGAGTGACGCGGCGGAGTTGGACACGACAGCACCTTCGGCCCTTGCGTCGCGCCCCGAGAGCGCGGTGAGCGTAGCCAGCCCGATCACTGTGCTCGACCCGGGAGCCTCGCAACACAGCCTGGCAGGGCATTTTGAAAACAAGTGGTTTGTTTACACACTCATCGCGACCTATGCGGATACCAACTCAGTCGGCAATGTTTACTTCGGCATGTATGCCATGTGGGTCGGCAAGGCTCGTGAACTGTTCTTCAACCGCGTCATGCCGAAGTTTAATCTCAAGAACACGCCGTTCTACATCCTGACCCGCTCGTTCGAACACAAGTTCGTTCGCGAAACCCGGGAGTTTGAAACTGTGCAGGTAAAAATCCGCGTCGCCAGCTACAACCGCAAGTTTGCAACGCTCGAGCACGAAATCTACGACTCGCTCGGCCAACTCCTCGGCAAGGGCAAGCAAAGCCTGCTCTTCGTTTCCTCCAGCGATTACAGGATGCTCGACATCCCGCCAGATGTTTACTCGGCATTCATCGCGCACACTTGAGGAATGAAAACGGGCGCGACGGCAGACGGGTGGCGCAGGAGATTTGCCATTCTTGGGGTATGCGTCGCCGCACTCGGTCTCACCGCCTGCCCGAAGCCGCCGCCACCTCATCCTCCCCCACCGACACCCTCCCCGACACCCACACCGGTTCCGACGCCAATCCCCGTTCCGACGCCGAAGCCGATACCCGCACTGGTTCGCAAGCCACTGCCGACCGCCACTCTTTTCAGCGGCATCTCGCTCGAATCCGCCGCAGTGGCTTTCGAATCCTCCGAACTGGCATCCCAGGACCGCGTTGACCCGGACGCCTACAAGATCGAACTGACCCTCCGCGCCCGCCTGCCCCGCCCTGCCATCACGCTCCAGGATTTGGAATCGAGCGATCCCTCGCTGCCCTGTGTTTTCAAGGATCTTCCCGTCCTACTGACCAGTGCTTCAGTGTCTCCGTTTTTCAAAAAAATCTACGAACTCAAAACAAACGACCTCAGCCGCAAGCTCGCCAACCTCGACACCGTGCTCACACGGCACAATTTCTACGACTGCGAAACGATGCTCGAACTCGAGAACCCCGCCACATCCCGCCGCGCTCTGCTCGTCACCGCAGACATGGATGTCAACACGGACGGCTCGGATGGCGACCGTAATGTTCAAGTCGATTCGTCATCCATTTTCTTCCTGCCCCAGACGAGCTACCGCTGGCCGAAGCAGACTGAGCGGGCGAATCCCATGCTGGCGATCGAGGAGAAGCGGCTCGCCGATTTCAAGGCCGAAAAACTCAAGCCCGACCTCAAGCCAGCGCGCGTGCCGCAGGTCAATGACGGCATCGACCTCGCCACCCGCCGAATCCACGACCTGAAGAAATGGAGCTTTCTCGTTTCCTCGGTGGACCCCTTCATCGTCCTGCCGGGATTCATCATGCGCGACCACAGCGGCCCCTTCGTTCCGAAAATCGGGGACTACGCCATCGTGATCCACGAGGGCCGCGCGTATCCGGCCATTCTTGGCGATTCCGGCCCCTCCCACAAAGTCGGCGAGGCCTCGCTGCTGCTCTGCCGCGAGCTCAGCCAGCGCTCCTCCCAAATCATCCGGGCGGCCAGTGACCTGAATGTGACCTACCTCATCTTCCCAGGTTCCGCCGACGAGGCCCCCGCCCCACCTGACCTCGCGAAATGGCGGGAAAAATGCACCCAACTCGCGGAGGAACTCGGCGGCCTCACCGTGCCATTGCACGAATGGCCGAACCTTGTGCCCCCGTGGCCCACTCCGACCCCCTCGCCCACTCCAAGTCCATCCCCTTTGCCTGATCCCATGAGCACGCCGGTTCCACAGGGCACCCTGCCCGCTTCCGAATAAAGGCCGCGCTTGCGTTCGTTTTCGGGGAGGCTAAAAGAGCGCTTTTCCACTACCGAATTCCATGATCCAGCAATCCGCACTCGCCCAAGCCCGTTCAGCATATCGTCCCAAGCTCCCAGCCTCGCTCAGCGCGGCATCCACTGCGAAGGAGACTCCTTTGCCGACATCCAGCGACAGCGAAATCCGAGCCCTCTTTTCCAACACCTTCGACCTGCCTGCCGTGACCTTTGAAAAAAGCTCCGCACCAGTCGTAGCCTCGCCGATCCGCGTTGGCGTGATCCTCTCCGGTGGCCCAGCCCCCGGTGGACACAATGTCATCGCCGGCCTCTTCGACGCCATCAAAAGCATCCATCCCGAAAGCTCGCTCATCGGCTTCCTGAACGGCCCGGACGGCCTTCTCACCAACAAAGGCGTCGAAATCGACGCCAAGCTCCTCGAGAGCTACCGCAACACCGGCGGGTTCGACATCATCGGCTCGGGCCGCACGAAACTCGAATCGCACGAGGATTTTCTCAAGGCCCTCGAAACGGCGAAATCCCGTGATCTCACCGCACTGGTGGTCATCGGTGGCGACGACTCGAATTCCAACGCCTCAAAGCTCGCGGAGTTTGCAAAAGCCAACAACGCCCCGCTTTGTGTAGTTGGCGTTCCGAAGACGATTGATGGCGACCTGCGCGGCGAGCACATCGAGACGAGCTTTGGCTTCGACACGGCCAGCAAGGTTTACTCCGACCTCATCGGAAACATCCAGCGCGACGCCATCTCGGCCCGCAAATACTGGCACTTCATCAAGCTCATGGGCCGCTCGGCCTCACACATCGCGCTGGAGTGCGCGCTGCAGACGCATCCGAACATCACGCTCATCTCCGAGGAAGTCGCCGAGCGCGGGCTCACGCTCAAGCAGATCGTCGACCAGATCGCCGAGACCGTCGCCCACCGCGCGGCGAACGGCGAAAAATTCGGCACCGTCCTCATTCCCGAGGGCCTCATCGAATTCGTTCCCGAGATGGGCGCCCTCATCGGCGAGCTGAACGAAGCCCTGGCCCACCACGGCGACGCCTTCAACGCCCTGGAAACACTTCCGCAAAAGCGCGAATTCGTCGCCGCCAAGCTCACCGCAGCCGCCGCCTCGCTCTATCGCAGCCTGCCGGATGACATCGCGAACCAACTCATCCTCGACCGCGATCCCCACGGCAATGTGCAAGTCGCCCGCATCGACACCCAGCGCCTGCTCATCGACCTCGTCGAAGTGCGCCTGAAGGAAATGAAGGCTGCCGGCACTTACAAAGCCAGCTTCTCGCCCCAGCCGCACTATTTCGGCTACGAGGGTCGCTGCGCCGTGCCGTCGAACTTCGATGCCGACTACACCTACACCCTGGGATTCACCGCCGCCCTTCTCCTCCGCGAGGGCCTCACAGGCTACATCTGCTCCGTTCGCGGCCTCACCAAACCCGCCGCTGACTGGCAAGCCGGTGGCATTCCGATGGCCCAGATGATGAATATGGAGCGCCGCCACGGCAAAATGGTGCCCGTCATCAAAAAAGCCCTCGTTGAACTCGGCGGCCCCGCCTTCAAGGAATTTGAAAAACACCGCGCCTCCTGGGCCAAGGAAACCCAATACGCATTCCCCGGCCCGATCCAATACTTCGGCCCCACCGAAGTCTGCGACCGCCCGACCATCACTCTGGAGCTCGAGAGCGGAGCATTTTGAAATGGTATTTCAAAGTTTTTTCAACAAGACGGTTGACCCCACAACACAATTTTGATGTAACGGGCCACTCATTCAGGGAAGGGCGCCGAATTGGAGGAGCTCTTATGCAGTAACTACAATGTATCTCGTTTTAACCCAAAATTAATATGTCAAATTCCAACATGCCAGATGGCGAATTATTTTTAGAAACTATCAACCGATATGTTCCAGAGGTCATTCAAACCATGGCAGGTATCACTGCCACCCCTGGATCGGGAATTTCAAAAGCTCCCCAGCCATCAAGTTTAGTCGGAGTGACTGGATCCATTGGTCTCAGCGGAAAAGTCAGTGGCATAGTTTACACCGCTTTCTCCTATGCCCTTGCACAGAAGGTGGCGGAAAAAATTCTCGGAGGAAGCTCAAGCGAGCAAGAGGTTTCGGATGTCGTTGCTGAACTCACCAACATGATCACGGGAAACCTCAAATCTCAACTCTGCGATATGGGCTATAACTGCAGCCTGAGCATTCCCAGCGTCGTGAGAGGAGATGATATCCAAGTCTCGGCAAAAACCGCTTCTATAAGCGTTAGAAATGAATACACCTTGGAGGGATGCCCTGACCTCTTGGTAGTCCAAGTCTTCGCCGCACTCGAAACCTAACTTTTTAAATACCTATGAGCGCACCTAAAATCTTAAGTGTGGACGATAGCAGAATGATCCATACGCTTATCAATAAAGGCTTTGCACCTTACGATGTCCAAATGTTTTTTGCCAGTAATGGAGCCGAGGGCTTGGAAATGGCCACCAATGAAAAACCTGATGTGATTCTTCTCGATGTCACCATGCCTGTGATGGATGGCGTGGAGTGCCTTGGAAAGCTCAAGGCGGATCCTGCGCTCAAGGACATTCCTGTGATCATGCTCACCGCCGAGGCGGGCAAAGAGAATGTGCTCAAGATCGCCAAGATGGGCGTTCGCGACTACATCGTGAAGCCCTTTACAGAGGCTAATGTGGTGGACCGCGTTTCACGGCTGGTGGACCTCAAGCACAAGGGACCAGCGGCAACAGAAGCTTCCTCGGCAGGACCGGGTAAGAAGCAGAAATCGGTGACAGAAGCTCTGAAAATCTTGGTCGTTGATGAGCACCCGGCCATCATCGAGTCCATTGAAAAAGCGGTCTCAAAGCGCGGATGGAAAGTCGTGGGCTGTGCGAGTCCGACCGAGGCTGCCGCAGAAGTCGCCTCGTCGGTGCCAGCTGAAAATACACCCGACATTATTTTGGTTAGCCTCGCCTACCCCAATAAAGCAGCCCTGTCGTTCTACGCCACGGTGCGCTCCAATCCCGCATTGAGCAGAGTGCCAATAATGGGTCTCTGTGTTAAAACGGCAACTTTCGAGCAAAACAATGCGAAAGATACAGGCTTTGTTGGCAGCATCACGAAACCTCTCGATCTGAAAGAGCTTCCAGACCGCTTGATCCGCGCCATGGACTTAGACAACACGCCACTCTTCTGCAGCATGGATGAGAATGCGCTCGTTATTTCCCTGCCAGAGGATTTGAGCGAGATCGGGTCCCTGGACCTTGTTCGCTACTCCCGCGCCAGACTTTCTGGTCTCGTTAACTCAGGGCACGACAAACTTATCCTGGATCTGACAGGGGTGAAAAAATTTGAAATCCCGCTGCTCCGAGCTATCGCATGCATCCTTATCGAAGCAAAAGCTTTAGATATCGATTGGCGCATTGTGGGATCGGACGATGATATCTTCACTCTGCCCACACTGATTGCAAGCAACCAAAAAGTAGCTGCCTTCAAAGATATTAAGAATCCATTTGAAGGGCAGACCACACTCGATATTCATCCGGATCGAGCGGCCGCAAAAAAAACGTTTTAACGATTAAGACTTACCACACTTAAAAGTGAATCTTAGCCTTGCAAAATCAGGACCGTCATCCAGAGAATCGCAGTGGCTGGGATTCACTTCCTGCGGCCGGCAATATGCCTGTGACCTTCTCTGGGTCAAGGAAGTCCTGCGATGCCCATCCGTCACGCCTGTCAAACTGGCATCATCCTATATTCGCGGCGTGGTGCACTTGCGAGGCCAGATTTTAACGGCTCTCGACCTGGAGGAACGCCTCGGCCACCCCATCTTGGAAACCCGCCCCTCGAGCCGCTGCATCGTTTTTAAGACAACAAACGACCTGGTGCGCCTTCCCCATCCCCCAGAGGATCATGAATTGGCGGACTCTGATCCTACAGGCCTGCTTGTCGATGCCATTGGTGATATTTTACCGCCCGAAACAAAGGTTCTGCCGCCTCCCCCCGAGGCACTCAGCGGCTTGGACACCCGTTTCATCGCTGGAGTCATCAGCTCGCAAGACAACCTCATCACGGTGCTCCAAATCGGTAATCTTGTGTCCATGTCCGAGCTTAAGAAAAACCATTCGGCATGAAGACGAAGAACCAAAAAGGCATCTTCAAGATCACACCTGGTCTTGAGTTGAACGCCTCGACCGCCGCCAAAGCCGCACCACAGCTTCAAAAGGCACTCGAAAAGGCGGATGGCGCCAAGTCTGTTGAGATTGACCTTTCAGAGACCTCCAGCTTCGACTCGGGAACAATCAAGCTTCTTCTGGCCCTCGCTCAAGACTGCCAGAACCGCGGACTTACCCTTAAAATCCAAGCCTCGCGGGAGGCGAAACAATTTCTGAGTTTATTCAACCTTCAACGCCGCATGTCCATCATCACCCAGGAGGATTCTGAATGAGTGCAGATCAGGAAATGCTCGACCTGTTTGTCCAAGAGTCCAGCGAGCACTTGCAGACCCTTGAAACGGATTTGATGGCCCTTGAGTCGAATGCAACAGACAATGCCTTGTTGAACAGCATTTTTAGATCTGTTCACAGCCTCAAGGGTGGAGCCGGCTTTTTTGGCTTCGACCCCATCGTCAAGCTGGCCCATGTGATGGAGAGCGTTATGTCACTGTTGCGAGATGCCATTCTTAAGGCCGATCAACCGATGATCAGCCTGCTCATTTCGACCTCGGATAAACTCAATCTCATGCTGGTTAATCCGGAACGGGCTATAGAAATTGCCTGTGAAGGTGAAATTGCTGGGCTACAAGCCATTCTGGATGGCACTTCCTCGGGGGCGAACCCACCTGCCGCACAAAAAGCCGAACCACCGGCCCCGAAAAATCCTGAAAAAAAATCGGATTCTGTCCTTAAAGAGAAACTGGCGGGATTTGAATTCCATCCATCCGATCTTTTGGATGGGCTGAAGCACGGCCAAAACTTCTACATCGTTCAAGCGGGATTGGAAAAAGAGATAGAATCTCAATCCCAGACGCTTGAGCATTTTATATCAGAGTTAACATCCTTAGGCACGCTCATAGCCGCAGATGTCTCGCTACCAGAAGGGGTGACTCTTTCCGAATGTGCAGGCGTAGATGTCTCCTGCCGCCTCTTTTTTGCAACAGCTCTGGAGCCATTTATCATGTGCGGAGCACTGGGCCTCGCCGATGAAAACATCCAGCAGATCGACTCTGCCAAACTGGGCGAATGGGTGAAAACAGCTCCGGCTCAAAAAGCTGTTCCTATCGTGCAGGAGCCACAAGAGATTGAGGAAACGCCTCCAGAGCCTGTCGTATCTCAGAGCATCGTGCCGACCTCGCCGACGGTCTCAGCCATCGCGACTCAATCTGCGGAGCCCAAAGCCACCCAGATTGATCCCAAGCCCGTTGCAGCCGCCAGACGCAAACCCGAGGAGACCATTCGCATCAGTGTCGGCCTTCTCGACTCGCTCATGAACCTGGCCGGCGAAATGGTTCTCGGGCGCAACCGACTTCTTCGGATAGCCGGGCGCTCAGATAATGGCCCTCATAATTCCCAGATGCAATCCGTGGTGCAGGAGATCAGCTCGGTGACTTCCAATCTGCAGGATACGATCATGCGAGCCCGCCTGCAGCCAGTGGGTGGCCTTTTTGGGAAATTCACACGCATCGTGCGGGATCTCAGCCACAAGCTGAACAAGGAAATCCAGCTCGAGATCTCAGGGGACGACGTGGAACTCGACCGCACGCTTCTGGAAGGCCTCTCGGATCCCCTCACCCACCTTGTGAGGAACAGCGTCGATCACGGCATCGAGGCCCCGGCAGATCGCATAGCCAAAGGCAAAACCTCGTGCGGCACCATTCGTCTCTCAGCCGCGCACCTCGCCGGTCGCGTCCAAATCGAGGTCCTCGACGATGGCGGAGGCATGGATCCCGAGCGCCTCAAAGCAAAAGCTGTCGAAAAAGGGATTCTCACCCTCGATCAAGCCGCCCGCATGACGGACTCCGATGCCCTCCAACTGATCTTCGCCGCCGGTTTTTCAACGGCTGCGGCCGTGAGCGACATCTCAGGCCGAGGCGTTGGCATGGATGTGGTGAAAACCAACATCGAGAAACTCGGTGGCCATGTGGAACTTGACAGCCGCTTGGGCCAAGGCACCCGCATCATTATTCGCCTCCCTCTCACACTGGCGATTGTTCCAGCACTGATCGTTGGCTGCCGGGGCACAAACTACGCACTGCCTCAGATCAATGTGGATGAAATTGTCCACCCTGGAGAGGAATACCCGCTCAAATCCCTGGGCGGCGCACGCGTTCTTGAGCTGCGAGGCCAACTCCTTCCCGTCGTTGATCTTTCGGATCTTTTGGGTCACCCTCCCAAGGAGAATACCAAACAAGAAAACTTCGTGGTCGTTCTGAGATTAGACCATGTCTCCTACGGCCTGATCGTAAATGAAATAATCAGCAACGAGGAAATCGTGGTCAAGCCTCTCGGTCGCCATCTTCGCTCCGTTCCTTATTATACGGGGGCCACGATATTAGGTCAGGGAGAAATAGCCATCATTCTGGACCCGAATTCCATAGCTCAAGGCAGGATTTCCGCCTCTCAATTGGCTCTCAACGCCTCGAAATCAAGCGAAGCCGCTCTTTCCGAATCCACTTCCGAGCGCGTGCTTATTTTTCAGGAAACCGATGGCGAATTCCTTGCCATCCACCTCAAAAAGGTCATGCGCGTCGAATCCGTCAAGGCCTCCGACATCGAGCGCATCGGCTCGATGGATTGCCTTCGCAAAAATCACGACTCCACACTGCGATTGGTCCAACTCTCGGATCTTCTTCCCATCAAGCCACAGACCCAACGCGCAGAGGAATTTTTCCTTATTGTGCCACGGCCACCATTCGATGGTTTAAGCCTCATCGCCTCCCGTATCGTCGACTCCGCCGACCTCACAGAAGACCAAATCGATAAGACCACCTTCAAGGCCAGAGGGCTCAAAGGCAGCGCAGTTCTCTCGGATCGCCTCTCCCTCGTTCTCGACTTCGACGCCATCGCCGAAATGCTCAACGCTGGCGGAGACGAAACATCCGTATTCGCACAAGGCCATTTCATGCTCACGGCCAACTCACAACAACCGGCCCAGAACCACATAACCCAACTTCAAAAAAATAAAGAACAACCAGCTCTCACTCAATAAAATACCATGAAAATCAACCTCTCCACACGACTCGTCATCAGTATGGCAATAGGTGGCCTCATTCCTGTGATGGCTCTGACCATCTTTGGCCTCAACTCCGCCAACCGCATCGCTGATTTTTCAAAGAAGCAACTCATGGCTCACGCCGATGCCTGCGTGGAAGTGATCGAGCGAAATCTCTTTGAGCGCTATGGTGATGTGCAGGCCTTTGCCTCCAACCCCGCAGCCCAAGAATTCCTCACCAGCGAGGACAAGGATAACACCTCACTCACCGCTGCCATCAATACCTATGTGAAACTTTATGGTTGCTACCCGATCAGCATGATCGTGGATGCGAGTGGTAAAGTAGTCGCTGTCAACTCCATGGATGCCTTGGGAAAACCGATCGACTCCAACTACCTCTTGGGTAAAGATTTTTCCACAGCAGATTGGTTTGTGAATGCGAAACAAGGCCGCTTCACGGCATCGGATACCCTCACAGGCACCGTGGTAGGCCAACCGAGTCATGACGTGGATGCGAATAAACTCCTCGGGGCTGATTTTGAAACGATCAGCTTCGCCGCCCCGATCCTCGGAAAAAATGGTGAGTTTCTTGGCGTTTGGAAAAATCTCGCAGATGTGGCTTTTGTCGATAATATTTTGAAAAAACCTTATCTGCAGCTGAAAGAGAGCGGCATCCTTTCAACCGAAACCGCACTCATCGACAAAGAGGGACGCGTGATCGCAAAGCTCGATCCTTCAGCCACTGGAAGTGAGGAGTTTGTCACCGACTCAAGAGTCATTTTAACCGAAAACCTCATCACCAAGGGAAGAGTAGCTGCTAAAGAAATTGCCACCAAGGAGACTTGTTTGGGCCGGGAGTTTGATGACCACCACAAAGAGTGGACAGCATACGGTGCGGCAAAAACCAAAGGCGTTTTAGGGTATCCCAATGCGAATTGGTCAGTGCTCATCAGCGTTCACGAGCAGGAATTGCTGAAGAATGTCATGGAAATCACATGGGCCATATCGGCTTGCGCGATCGTTTTCATGTTTGGTGCCGCAGTGGTCATCGGTCGCTCTATAAGCAAACCCGTCGTCGTGTGCGCCCAAGCCGTGAAAAAACTGGCCGAGGGCGACCTGAGTGGTAGCGTGAAACTCAAGCGCTCGGACGAAGTCGGTGTCCTGGCCGACTCGATCGATACTTGTATCGAGAATCTGCGTAAAATGGTTCAAGAAATCACGCATACATCCGAAGCGCTGACAGAATCCGCTTCGATCCTTACCGAGACCGCCAATTCCCAAGCGGCAGGCGCAGAACAAACCAATGTTCAAGCTCATACAGTGGCCGCTGCAGGAGAAGAACTTGCAATCAATTCCAAATCCATGACAGCATCCGCCGGTGAGATCAGCCAAGCTGCTACGACCGTAGCTGCGGCCGTCGAAGAAATGTCCTCATCCATCCAAGAGGTTGCTCGCAACTGCACCCAGGAATCTGAAATCGCCCGCAAAGCGGATTCGCAAGCCCGCCAAACACGCGAGCTTATGCTCAAGCTCGACGAGTCCGCACGACAGATCGGCAAAATCGTGGAACTCATCAACCAAATCGCCGAGCAAACAAACCTCCTGGCGCTCAATGCGACTATCGAAGCCGCCAGCGCCGGTGAAGCCGGTCGTGGATTCGCCGTTGTGGCCAACGAAGTTAAGGAACTCGCCCGCCAATCCGCATCGGCGACACAAGATATCCGACTTCAAGTCAGTCTTATTCAGGAAAATACCTCGAATTCTATGGAAGCGATTGATGATGTGGCCAAGGTCATCGAACAAGTCAGCCAGATCGCTTCCAGCATCGCGGCAGCTGTCGAAGAACAATCCGCCACCACATCGGAAATCGTTCGCTCGCTGCACAATGTCACATCCTCCACGAAGAGCCTGTCCGAAAATGTGAAGAACGCCTCTGCCGGCGCGGATGAAGTCTCACGCAATATCAACGGCGTCTCCCAAGCCGCCAGCGAATCCGCCAAAGGAGCCTCGCGTATCAGCTCCAGCGCAGGAGAGCTGAGCCACCTTGCCGGGTCCCTCGGCCAACTCGTCAATCGCTTCAAGTTGTAACCCCGCCCTTGTTTCATGCGAATTCTCGTCGTTGACGATTCAGCACTTTATCGGAAACTCCTCTCGGACGCTGCTTCAAGCGTTCCGGGAGCGGAAACCGTAGCTGTCTCAAGCGGCGAGCTGGCGCTCAAGCGTCTCGAGTCCGAAAAATTCGACCTTGTTCTGCTGGACGTTTTCATGGAGCAGATGAGCGGACCGCAAACGCTCGAGAAGATTAAGCAATCCCACCCCGGTTTGTCCGTGGTCATGGTGAGCGGTGCCACTGGCCGCGATGCGGAAATCACCATCGATTGCCTGTCTCACGGGGCGATGGATTTCATTCCAAAACCATCAGGCTCTTCATTTGAGTCTGGAATGGAGTCTCTTCAAGCAGATATTCGAAAGGTGGCGACATTGGCGCGCCTTCGGTGCGCATCCGCTTCTGCCTTGCAAGCTGCCCCCGAGCCAAGCACTCCAAATGCGACAGCTCCGATCAAGCGCCTCCAACCACCCCCATTTCCCGAATTGGTTCTCATCGGCGTCTCAACTGGCGGGCCAAATGCCCTTTCCACGATTTTGCCAATCATTTCGGCCAAGCTTCCGGTTCCCATCCTGCTGGTGCAACACATGCCTGCCACTTTCACCAAGTCCTTGGCCGAGCAGTTGGACAAAATCAGCGGACTCTCCATCAAAGAGGCTTCAAACGGCGATATTCCCATGCCAGGGGAGGTGCTCATAGCCCCGGGAGGTTTCCACTTGGAGATCTTTCGCAACGATGCAGAAAAAATTCAAACCCGCCTCACCAGTTCACCCCCTATGCAGTCTTGCCGCCCTTCGGTGGATGTGCTTTTCACTTCTGCTACCAAATGCAAACTGCGCGGCGCTATTGCCATTATTCTCACAGGGATGGGCTCTGATGGAGCAGATGGCGTAGCAACCTTGCAACAGACATTGCCAACATGGTGCATCGCTCAAGATGCAGCAACATGCACAGTTTACGGAATGCCTCAGGCCATTGCGCAGAGGCATTTAAGCAACGAAATCTTGCCACTTCAAGAAATCGGGCCCCGCATTAATAAACTTTTCAGGCTTTAATAAACAAGGGCAATAAATCTCAGGGAATATGTTTGATTTCTCTAAAAACCCAAACGATTTGGCAATTCTCTCGCAATATGTTGCGCAAGCCTGCTGCATTCACCTCGGCGAGGAAAAACGCTACCTCTTCGAGGCGCGACTTGGCAAAATCATCGCCGAAAGCGGAGCCGTGGATATCCCGGAGTTCATACGCATGGCGAAAGCGGAGGCGACGGGACGCCTGCGCGATAAAATCATCGACTCCATGACAACCCACGAGACCTACTGGTTTCGCGACACGCGACCATGGGAATCACTGGAAAATGGGATTCTTCCAGAATTAGGTAAACTTCTTCAGACCGGCAAAAAATCCCGCATTCGTATCCTCAGCGCTGCGTGCTCCACCGGCCAAGAGCCCTACTCCATCGCCCTCCTCCTCCATAAACTGAAGGCCGCTGGCATCTTGGGAGGCGCGAACCTCTCTTCGTTTGAAATTACTGGCTTCGATATCTCCCCAGGAACGCTTTTTTTGGCATCTGCTGGACGCTACAGCCAACTCGAAATCTCACGCGGCCTCCCAGATTATTGGAAGACCAACTTCTTTGAGTCCACTCCAGGAAATACTTGGACATTGAAGCCTGAGATTCGATCGATGGTGACATTCAAAAAAAGAAACCTCCAAGACGATTTCTCGATTCTCGGCCTCTTCGATTTAGTGCTTTGCAGGAATGTCGCCATTTACTTCGAGGAGGATTTTAAAAAAGACCTCTTCACTCGACTCGCGCAGGTTATTTTACCTAATGGACACCTCATGCTTGGTGGAACAGAATCCCTCTTCACGCACCAGCATCTCTACTCAGCGGAAAATGTAGCCGGATCCTTTTTTTACAGAAGGAAATAAAGATGAACTCAATAATAAAATCCTAAGACTTATGGCAACTCAACAAACCCAACCTTCCGACTCGGCAAAAACTGATTCCTTCGATAAGTGGATCGAAAACATCCGCCACCTCTCCAAGAGCATCTCCAGCAAGATGAACAACTCACTGAGACAAATCGACGACATCAATATGCGCGTTCGACTGTTGTCCTTCAACGCTCAGATTCAAGCCGCCAAAGCTGGTGACGCAGGGCGCACCTTCGCCGTGGTCGCCAATGAAATCGGAAACCTCTCCACCAACACCGCACAAGTCGCGGAGGGTCTTGCAGAGGAAACCAAGCACGACATCGCTCAACTCTCCGAAATCAGCGACCGCTTGGACTCTGTCGTGCGCGGTGGGCGACTTGTTGATCTCGCTCTCACAAACATCGACCTCATCGACCGCAACCTCTACGAGCGCTCCTGCGATGTCCGCTGGTGGGCCACCGATGCGAGTGCGGTCAATGCCCTCTCATTCCCTGGCACCGACTCATCCCGCCACGCCTGTGAACGCTTGGGAGTCATCCTGAACGCCTACACCGTTTATTACGACATCGTTTTGTGTGATCTCAACGGAACTGTGATAGCAAACGGCCGCTCAGCAAAATACAAATCCATCGGCATGAATGTGGCGGCCAACGAGTGGTTCCGCAAAGCTCGCACCTCTGCAAGCGGTGATGATTTTGGCTTCGAAACTGTCCATGCCTCCCCATTGGTCCAAGGACAGCACATTCTGGCCTACTCCTGCGGAGTCCGGCGTGACGGACAGCCCAATGGAGAATTGATCGGCGTTCTGGGTATTCTCTTCAACTGGGAAGCGCTCGCCCAGACAATCGTCCACCGCACGCCCCTGTCCAAATCCGAAAAAGAAGTCTCGAGAGTTTGCATCGTAGATTCTTCCGGAACAATCTTGGCCGACTCAAAAAATGCCATTCTGAAAGACCGGGTGAATATTTCACACCTCGAATCTTTCATCCTCCAAGGAAAGGGCTTCACCATCGCTGAAGACCACGGCACTCCTACCCTCTTCGCGGTGGCGACCTCTCCCGGATATGAGACTTATTCGACCGGTTGGCATTCGCTCATTATCCAGACTTTGGGAACTTAGTTGGATTCAATGATTATGATATTGCTTGTTATTTTGGAATCCTACATTTTGGGAGCGCCCCTGAACTATGAAAGTCTTAGCTGTTGATGACTCCATGCTTATTCGCCGTATCGTGGCCTCTGCCGCATCGGTTATAGGTGCAGAATGCATTCCCGCAGGGGATGGTCACATAGGCCTTGGCGCCCTGGAAGCCGACCCCGGCGGATTCTCCCTCGTCTGCCTCGACTGGAACATGCCGAACATGAATGGGCTCGAATTTCTCACGCGCATCCGCGCCGACGAACGATGGAAATCCCTCCCCGTGCTCATGCTCACCACGGAAGGCAGCCGCGACGCCATCATTACAGCCATCAAAGCCGGAGCCACGGCCTACATGACGAAGCCGTTTTTCGAAAAAGACCTCACAACTAAAATGCTCGACTGCCTCGGCATGGGCTTCGAGTAGCATCCTCGAAAATGAAACGCTCACTTGTCACAATCCTTCTCGCGGTCGCGCTCTGCCAGACCGCACTGGCTGAGGGGCCTCCGACCATCGATGCGCTGAAGACCAAGAAACTTTTCGCATCCATCGAAAAAGATGTCGTCGTGCGCGGCAAGGTGCTCACGGTGGGCAAAAGCGATGCCGACAAAATCCGGTTTCTGGATTTTACCACCGACAGCGAGCGAGGATTCGTGGCAGCCATTTTTCCCGCTGCCTACAAGGACATCGGTGATCTCGAAAAATACAAAGGCCAACGCGTGGAAGTGCGCGGGGTTCTCGAGGCCTACAAAGCCAAGACACAAATCAAGGTCACCAAGGCATCCCAGTTGACGATTCTGCCGGAAAAATAGGGCTCAAGGCATGCTGCTCGTCAGCATCTCGACTTCCACGGGAGTGAGTTCGCGCCAACTTCCGCAGGCCAGATCGCCGAGGCGGAACCCGCCGATTGCCACGCGGATCAGACGCAGCGTGGGATGCCCCACCGCAGCCGTCATGCGCCGCACCTGCCTGTTACGCCCCTCGCGCAGCCGCAACTCGATCCAGACATCCTGCACATTTTTGCGAAAGCGGACGGGCGGATCGCGCGGCGGAAATTCGGGCTGCGGATCCAAAAGCCGCGCCCCTGCGGGCATGGTGGGTTTGCCATCCAGAACGACGCCATCGCAAAGCTGCCGCAGAGCTGATTCGTCAGGCAAGCGCTCGACAAGAGCGTGGTAGGTTTTTTCCACATGGCTGGCGGGCGAGAGGAGACGCGCATTCCAACGCGCTTCGTCGGAGAGCAAGAGCAAGCCCTCGGAGTCGGCATCCAAGCGACCGATGGGATACACGCCCTTGGGAAATCCAAACCCCGCCAGCGGGCGGTTCGCACTGCCATCCGGCGTGAACTGCGAGAGCACGCCGTAGGGTTTGTGGAAGGCGAGGATCAAAGAATCTTGAGGCGCGTGAGGTCTTGGGAATCCACAACTCCGATGGGGCGGCGGCCCTCGTCAAGCACCACGAGGTCGTCGATGCGGTGCCGCTCGAGGATTTGAAGCGCCTCGGCGGCGAGCTTGTCACCATCTATCGTTACGGGACGCAGGCTCATAAAATCCCCCACCGGTGCGGTGCCGATGCCGGGGTTGCCGGGAAAATGCCTCGCGAAGTCGCCGTGCGTGAAGATGCCGGCGAGCGTGCCGTCGGGATGCGTGACTACTGCGGCGCCGGCCCGCTTGGATGTCATGGCCTGGATGGCTTCCACGATGGGCGTGGAGGGCGAAATCACCGCCATCTCCGCAAGCGGCCGCATGATTTGGTTGACCCGCAACAGCAACGAACGCCCAAGGCTGCCGCCGGGGTGGAACTTGGCGAAATCCTCTTTTTGAAATCCCCGGCTCTCGAGCAGCACCATCGCCAAGGCATCGCCGAGGACAAGCATGGCAGTCGTGCTCGAAGTGGGGGCGAGGTTCAGTGGACACGCCTCCTGCGTCACAGAGACATCCAGCACGACCTGCGCCGCCTTCGCGAGGGAGGAGTTTATATCCCCGGTAATGGCAATGATTGGGAGGCCGAAGCGGACGATGGCTGGCAGCACGGCCAACAATTCTGGCGTCTCACCGCTGTAGCTGAGCGCAAGCACGATATCTCCGTCGGCCACTATGCCGAGGTCGCCGTGTAGAGCGTTCAGCGAATTCAGCACGACCGCCGTGCTGCCCGTGCTCGTCAGCGTGGCAGCGATTTTTTCGCCGATGTGACCAGATTTGCCGACACCCAGAACGACGACTTTGTTTCTCTGCTCCACGGCCGCCTTGATGAGGTCCACCGCAGCCACAAACTGGCCGTCCAAGCGGGCGGCTGTGGCTTCCACCTCGGAAAGTTCGATCTCGAAAACACGCTTGGCCAGCTTGAGATAATCCATTTCTGGATCATGCAAAACCACACTCCGCCGCGCAAGGGCGCAGGCTAAAAGACATCGAGTTCGTCCAACCCGTCGAGCACGATTTGCGACCAGGTTTCAAAGGTATCGCGCCTGGCCAGCAGCTCGGCGCGCGTCGCAAAGCCCAACTCGGCGATCGCCTTTTCCCCGGCGCTCACGCTGTCATTTTCCAGATCGACAATATGCACGACCCCCAGATGCACCCGCCCGACCTCGCTGGAGTCGTCGTTGAGAAGCGCCACCGCCCGCTCGGTGAAGCCCCCGCCGAGCCGCAACTCCTCACCGATCTCCCGCCGCACGGCATTGTGGTAGGTCGATTGATCGAAGTGCGAGAGGCTTTCATCCGAGTCGTTCACATGACCACCGATGCCGATCGAGGATTTTGCCACCAGCCGCTTCTCGCCGGATTTCGCACCGCGCGTGTAATACAGGATGCGCCCGCCATGGCGGAAGACCGCGTAAGGGATGATCTGCTTGAGCGTGGGATCCTCCTCCGCTGCCCCGCGGGGAACGAAGAAGTTGTTCTCCTTTTTCATGAAGGCGGGAAGGTAGTCATCCACCCTCCGGCACAGGCCCTGAAAGCTCCCCAAGCTGTCGAAAAATTCCCTCTTAACCACCAATATTTGCTCCTCGATGTTGCTCATGGCCGGAGACATTGCCGCGAGTGCCCGAACCCGCAAGGGAAAACTTCGCCCCCCTGCACGCAGGCCTCATTTTGTTCCCCTTGCATGAGTAGGGTGTTTTCTGTGACAACAGAGAGGATGACAGAAGAACTCGCCCAAGCCGTTGAGAGCGGCAACCTCGATAAGAAAACCGCCGACAAGCTCGCCCGCCTCACGCCCGAATCCTACTGCACTCACAAGAGTTGGGGATTTGGACGTGTCGCGGAATGGAACCTTCCTGTCGGCCAAGTCACGATTGATTTCAAAACCAAGAAAAGTCACCCCATGCAGGCCGTGTATGCGGCGGAAACGCTCACGCCGATCCCCGATGACCACATTCTTGCGCAGCGTGAAACGAATCCAGAAAGCGTTCGTGAGCTTGCAAAATCCGATTCCTCCGCGCTGGTCAAAAAAGTCCTTTCCGACTTCGGCGGGAAAGCCACAAGCGACCAGATCGGATACGCTCTGAGCCCGGGCGTTTTTGACGCTGCAGGTTTCAAGCGCTGGTGGGATTCCGCTCGCAAAAAACTCAAGTCCGACGGCCAGTTTGGGATGCCAGCTAAAAAGACCGACCCCTATGTGCTTCTCGAAACACCGGTGAATTCGGGAACACGCCTACTGGATGGATTCCGTAACGCCCGCCACACGCGCGACCAAGTGGTCGCCCTTGAGGAAATTTCAAAGTCCCTCGACGATCTCACGGGTAGCCAAGATGAGCTCCAAGCCGTCATCACACTCATCGAGGAGGCCGCCCAGCGTGCACGCCGAATCAGCCCCGCGGCGGCCATCGAAATCCTGATCGCCAGAGATGACCTCATGCAGAAATTTCCGCAGCTCCAGGGCGGAGCCGAGTCTCCGACTATCGCAAATATCATCGCCTCGGAACCCGGGAAGCTCGGGCAGATTCTTGAGTCCATCCCCGGCTCGAAGGAAAAGCGCGTGCTCGAAGCCCTCGAACCCGCCTATGGCGAAGAGTGGGGCGACAAGGCCATCGCACTCCTTCCATCCGCAGGCGCCCGCTTGATCTCGGACATCTGCCGCTTGTTTGAGAGACACAACCGCAAGGAACAGTTCCAAGCCACTGTGGAAAAATGGATCAGCGAGCGCTCGATTTCTTCCGAGATGCTCATCTGGCTCTGCAAGGAGCGCGACAAGCGCTTCCCCGCCCTCTTCAACGCCGAGCTTCTGGCTGCCGTCTTCAGCGCCCTCGAGGCCGACCTCCTCGCTGAAAAACGCACCTCGCGTCTCAAAGACCTCCTCATCGACGACAGCGAACTCGTCGGCGACCTTCTCATCGGAGCCAGCCGCGATGTCGTTCGCGACTCGATGCGCAAACTCATGCTCACCCCGGCCATCGAAGATCTCTCAAAACGCTCGCTCATGGCCCGCATCGTCAAGCTCTACCCAGACACCCAGAGCATGATCACCGGCGCCCATCAGGAAGATGAGAAGGCCGACAACCTCGTCGTCTCGTGGGCCAGCCTGGAAAAACGAAAGGCCGAACTCGACAACCTCATCACCAAGGAAATTCCTCAAAACCTCCGCGACATCAATATCGCAAAGGAACAAGGCGACCTGCGCGAAAACGCCGGCTTCAAGGCCGCCAAGGAGCACCAGCGTGTCCTCCAGCGCCGCCGCGCCGAGATGGAACACGATCTGGTGATCGCTCGTGGGACAAACTTCGAAAATCCTTCCACGGCTACTGTTTCCATCGGAACAATCGTTTTGCTCAAAGGCGAAGACGGATCCACAGAGACCTTCACGATCCTCGGCGCATGGGATAGTGCCCCCGACCTCGCTGTCGTTTCCTACAAAGCCGGTGTAGGCCAAGCACTCCTCGGAGCGGCCAAGGGGACCACGGTCGAACTTCCTGCCGAAAACGGCACACGCAAAGCAACCGTCGAATCGATTGTGGCCTTCACCGACATCGATCTCTTGGTATCAAAAATCCATATCATTCCCGCAGAAATGGCCATCGCTGGCTGAGGTCGTCTCCTACAAAGAAGAATAACGGATGCCACCAACGGAAGGCATTCGTTATGGCTGCTTTTAGAGCGCGCCGCAGTGTTGCAAACGCAACTCTCACGGTGCATCGTCCGCACCCATGCCCAACGCACAAGAATTGCCACTCGGCCATTTCTTCCTCCAACTTGGTGTCATCCTGCTGGCGTCCCGGGTTTGCTCGATAGCAATGCGGCAGATCGGGCAGCCGGCGATCATCGGCGAAATGATTGCGGGGATTTTGCTGGGTCCCTCGCTGCTGGGCGCGCTGGCACCAGGCGTGGCGGGGTATCTTTTTCCGGCAGCCTCGAAAGCGATTCTCTTCGATGTGGCGCAACTCGGGCTTGCGCTCTACATGTTTGTCGTGGGCTTGGAATTCCGTGCGGATCTGCTGCGGGCACGACTCCGCTCCGCCGCCTCGATTTCCTTTGCTGGCATGGCGGCGCCGTTTGCACTCGGTGCGCTGCTCTCGCTGTGGATCGGAAAGCAGGGAGGCTTTTACGGCGAGGGCATCTCGCAGGGGCTGGGCATGGTTTTTACAGGAGCGGCCATGTGCGTCACGGCCTTCCCCATGCTGGCGAGGATCATCAAGGAGCGGGGATTGGCGGGAACGCCGGCGGGAACTCTGGCACTTGCGAGTGGCAGCTTGGATGACGCGGCAGCCTGGATTCTTCTGGCGGGAGTCATCGCCTCGGTGAAGGGAAATGTGCTACTCGTGCTTTGGACACTCGGTGGCACAGTCGCTTATTTAGCGTTCTGCCGTTTCGCTGTGCCTCGTTTTTTTCAAAAAGCGCCGCAAGATGAAGCCGAGTTTACTCGTGGGATGACGATCCTGCTGCTGCTGTTGGTTATGGGTTCATGGTTCACCGATCAGATCGGCCTCTATGCGGTGTTCGGAGCCTTTATTCTTGGTGTCTGTGTGCCACGCGGAGTTCTCGCAGAGCATGGCATCCGCAAAATCGGGCCGCTCACGACGCTGCTTCTGCTGCCGGTTTTTTTCACCTACTCGGGATTGAACACACGCCTCGATCTTCTGAATTCGGCGGCGGATTGGCTGCTGGCCGGAGCCGTGGTGCTCGCGGCTGTGGCGGGTAAGATGGGTGCCTGTTACCTCGCCGCGCGTTGGTGTGGAGAATCCCACAGCGACTCGCTCACCGTGGCTTCCCTCATGAATGCCAGAGGCCTCATGGAACTTATACTCCTGAATATCGGCCTTCAGGCGGGAATCATAACCCCTCGATTTTTTACCATGATGGTTGTGATGGCAGTCGTAACAACCCTCATGACAGCCCCGCTCTTCGAGTTTGCCCGGCGGAGGTCGCCCGCAGGCTGAATCACCGCTCGATTTTTTCGATCACGACCAATTCTCCGCCGAAGGGTGTTTTGCCCCAGAGAGGAGTCACTCCGATACCAAGTCCACGCTCCTTAAAGAATGAAACCAACTCTTGGCGTCGGGGAAAATTCACATCGCCCCCGTTGATCCAGCCTGTGGCACGAGTCCACCATTCTTCAACCAAGGTGGCGAGGTAACGCCAGCCCGAGTCCTTGAAGGTGGTGCGAAGAAGAATGAGGGAACCCGATTCCGCCGCCTTGGCCAGGCGCTCAAGCATGAGCTTCTGATCCACTGGGGAGAGGTAGTGGAGAACATCAAACATGCAAACCGTCGTGCCCGCGGGGATTTCGACGGATAGGGCATCACGAACCTCGAAGCCCAGTTCCTCGAAGCCAAAATGCCGCATGGCCTCCTTGCCGAGATTGACCTTCCATGCGCTGGTGTCGAAACCCCGATAGCGCTCGGTAAGGCCGGCCCCGCGCATGGATATGCCCAGAAGGCCCAATCCACAGCCAATATCCCAGACGGGCTGCCGACGAATGCTGATAAATTTCCAAGCCGTCTTGAAAACAGGGTCCGAGGCGACTTTTCCCGCGACATATCCGCGCAGCCACTTGGAGCGGCCATAGGCACGGGATATCTGAAATGCGGAAAAAGAATCTGGCATTTGCTCGGTTGGACTAAATTTCCTTCAATACTTGAGCGTAGATGCTCGGGGCAACAGAATCTTCTTGGCCTGGCAAGATGGTTTTATGCTCTGAAACCACTATCACAGAGGCCGCGAGACCCGCAGCCTGTCCCGTTGCGAAGCAGGTCCCCACCACACGCATAGCGCCTTGGACTCCATACTCGGTGGAAATACAACGACCCGCCATGAGGAGATTCGAAAAATCTTTCGCGATGAGTGAACGCAGCGGTATGTCGGTAGGGCCGCCCCGAAATTCGCTGGCCACATTCCGCATGGATTCTCCCGCCCCAGAGGACCAAGAGGAACAGCAAACGGCATCTGAAAAACGCACGCCCTTGGCGATGTCATCGACCGTGAAACAATACCTTCCAGCGACCCGGCGGCTCACTCTCGGCGGAGGCATGGCAGGCACCATACTGACACGGCACTTTCCAAAGCCTTCGACAACGGAGCGAAGATACGCCTGAAGTTCCAATGCCAGATTGCCGCCAAGAATCTGAATGCGGGTGAGGCTTTCCGGATTCAGAGCGCTGTAGTGGTCGCCCTCCGAATCGAAGTTGATTGGCAGCGGAGGCGTGTTGGGCAGGGGCGCAAGATGCATCACCGCAAAAGCGAGTTGGGGATTTAGGAGACCCGAGTGGATGCCTTCGACGACCTTCGAGGAGAGTGCGAGGCGTCCACGCTGATCTGCAAATCCCAGCGGAACATCGCCGATTTCAAAGATAAAAGCCGTGCGTCCGCATCGCGGAGGAAGATCCGGTGCCATCTCCGCGCCAGCGAGAAAAGCCAACTCGGCATCGCGCGTGGCATCGATAAACACCGATCCGCCGAGAGCGCCCTCACACCCAGCAATTTCGATGGATACGATTTGCCCGTCAACCACCGTGACTTCTTCAATGTCCGAATCGAGGGCAACCGTGAGGTTCGTTTCCCGTGAGCACAGGTCCGCGCAGAGGTCGGAAAAATCCGCCGGCTTGCGCAGAAGAATATCTTGGCGGCCAGCACGCACGGGGCCGCATCCCCCTCCGCGCTTGATCAAGCGCTGCGCAAACTCCATCGAAAAACCACCGTTCGCAGGCCGCGGAATCACATCCGGGCTTGTGCGGTAAAACCCGCTCATGCTGTGCACAAGGAGATCCCCCGAGTTTCCACCCAAAACCGGGCGCCTCGCGACGAGGAGAGTTCGGTGTCCCGACCTCGCGAGCGTGATTGCGGAGGCGACACCTGCCGTTCCCGCGCCGACGACGATCGCATCGAAATGTTGATTGCCAGGCAGTGGGGGGAGGGCGTTTTCCAAAGCAGGTGTGAGGTTGTTCTGGTGCAAGGAGAGAATCTTGGACAAACATGAGAGCGATGGCAATCAATAGGCTCGCTTCTGCGGAAATTTCGGCACCTGAGCCAATGCGCCGCTCCACAAGCATGCTTGCGGCCGACTTTGCACGATTGAATGCCGCCTACATGTTATATCTCGCCAGCGCGACTTGGCTCGCCGCCATGGTGATCCTCACAGCCCCCAACCGAAGAGGCGGCCAATCGAGCTTCCGGGCGAGGGAACTCATCAGCCGCCACAGCACAGGATATCTGGCCCGTCTCGAGCGCATGGGCTGCATCGAATGCGAATACGTAGGGTTTGACGACTCCTCGAAATGGCAAGGCTCGCTGCTTTGTGCCAACCATCCTTCGATTTTCGATGCACTTCTGCTTTTTCGAAAATTCCCCCATGCGGCTTGTGTTGTCGGCAAAAATCCGTGGAGGCATCCGCTCTTCTCGATACCTGCCAGACACGCCTCCTACATACCCAGCTTTCCCGCTCTGCGCATGGTCAAGGAAACACAGAATTTAGTCAGCCGGGGCGGCAGCATGATTGTTTTTCCCGAGGGCACGCGAACGCGCGATGGGGCACTGGCTTCGTTCCACGATGGATTCGCACTCGCGGCAATCAAAAGTGGCGCCACGGTGCGAACACTCTTCATCGAGTGCACGAGCCGATTTCTCGGCAAATCGATCTCCTTCAAAAATCCTTTGAAAATGCCGATCCGGTTCCGGGTATCGACCGGCGATATTTTCCATCCCCGCCCTTCCGAAAACACGCGGGATTTCAGCCGGACACTCGAGATGTATTTTCGCGAAAACCTGGTCCGCGAGGGCGAGGTGATCCGCCGAGTCCGTTCTCTCACATGACAAGGGCTCGGTATCTTCTGGCCTGTGCGGGCTGGATGCTTTTTCTGCCAGGCGTGATCCGAAACTGCGAATGGTTCGGCAGGATTCAAAATTCCTTTCACACACGCTCGAGGGAGTTGCTGCTCTCGATCGACGACGGGCCCGATCCGCGTCAGACACCCCAAGTGTTGGACGCCCTCGCAGAAGCGCAGGTGCGCGCGGTTTTTTTTGTCATCGGAAAAAATGTGGAGGCCCATCCAGCGCTTTGCCGCCGCATGGTGGAGGAAGGGCACTCGGTGCAAAACCATACCTACTCGCACTCCTCGGCGACCTTCTGGTTAGCCAGCCCCGAGCGCGCGGCGAGAGAGATCGAGCATTGCTCCGTGGCCATTCAAGACGCCACCAGCAGAAGCCCTGTCCAATTCCGTGCCCCTGTAGGCATGGCCAATCCCTTCGTTCACCTCGCGGCAGAGGAGCGCGGACTGCGAGTGATGGGCTGGTCTGCTACAGGGCATGACGGCATCGCGCAGGATCCCATCCGCGTCATTCAACGCATACGCCAGCAATCAAGGCCCGGAGGCATCGTCCTCCTCCACGAAAGCCATCTGCGCGGCATGCACGGGGGAGAGCGTGCTTGCACACTTTCGGAGCTTGTGAATACGCTGAAAGCGGATGGATATACCTTCACAGACAGGCTGGATGCCGGAACGCATTAAGCGCCACACACACTGCGAATCCGCTGCTGCCTGATCCCATGGAAAAAGAAACATCCGTAGACATTCTCCGCACCATGCTGGCTGAAAATGTGATGCTCAAGATCGATGTCTCCACCATTTCCGAGGAAACGCCGTTGTTCGGCGCAGAGGGCCTCGGTCTGGACTCGTTGGACGCCCTGCAAATCATCATCGCCGTGGAAAAAAAATACGGAATTTCGATTGGCGATGCGACAACGGCACGGGATGCCCTGCAAAGCCTCGGCGTCCTCCGGGACTGGATCAACACCCGCCTGGGCGTCGCCTAAGCGAACTCGTCTACGCCATGCCAAGCACCAACCA
>Ga0247831_1001727_pt1 | contig 38932 bp, 34 predicted proteins | sample LaCruzMarch2015__9_FD_192406 | JGI IMG/M metagenome (GOLD analysis project Ga0247831, IMG submission 192406) | Freshwater microbial communities from meromictic Lake La Cruz, Castile-La Mancha, Spain - LaCruzMarch2015_1m | ecosystem: Environmental > Aquatic > Freshwater > Lake | place: Spain...
TTTCTAATATTTTTGTAAATTTAAATAAAAAAGAAACGCATCCACATTCATGCCAAAATAATAGATGCGTTTAAAAAAATTTAGTAGTTCTACTTTAAAATATTGAGAAAACCAACGTGTTGTTGTCTTCCATCAGAATTAAGTTCTTTGTATGTCATTTTCCAAGTATAGGTTCCTTGTGGTACTTTTTGATTTTTGAAAGTCCCGTCCCATTCTTCTCTTGCATTATACGATTCCCACATTAGTTCACCCCATCTATTGAAAATCTCTACTTTGAAATTCATGAAATCAATCCCTTCAATATAAAATTTCCAAGTTTGATTATGTTCATCTCCATCGGGAGTAAATGAATTTGGAATATACATAATTACGTCTGGAATGATATTTAAATCAATCGTGGTTGTATCTATACACCCTTCGTCTGTTGTTACAATAAGTGTTACTGGATAAACTCCGGCAATTCCTTCAGGGAAAACTAAAGTTGAATTACTCGTATTTGTACTAACACTTAAAGCATCAGGGCAAAGCCATTGCCAACTTACAACATTTCCAATTGAATTATCAAATGTTTGAACAGTTGTTTCAAACCAAGTTGCTGGATTTTTTGAGAAATTAAAATATGCATTGGGTACTGGTGTAACTTCAATTAAAGTTGGAATAACTGTATCATAAACACATCCATAAATTGATGTAACTGTCATTGTAACTCCATATACACCAACATTCGGAAAAGTTGCATTCAACAACTGAGCCCCACTTAGTGTGTAACTTGAATTATTTGAGAAAGTATAGTTTGTAGTTGCAATTTCATTTGGTAAGTTGGATGTATTAGTAAAATTAAAAACACCTGGCTCACAATCTTTTACTTTATCAGGAGATACTGTTGGGAAAATTTGTGTCGGATTTGTTACAACAAAACACTCTTGAGCTGTTGGCGAATCACATTGTTCAGATAAAGTAACACAATAATTGTTCAGAGTTCCAGTAGGAGTTACAACAATAGATGTACCTGTTCCAATTGGAGTTCCATTTTCTGTCCATGTATAAGTATAAGGAGATGAACCACCTGTGCCTAATGCTCTTAATGTAATTATTGAGTTTGCACAAATTAAAGTATCAGGTGTATGTTGAACAATTGATAATGGATTTGGCTCAGTTAAATTGAAATTCAAATTTACTATACAACCATTTGCATCACTAACAACAACTGAATTTGCACCAGCAGGTAGATCTGTTACTGTATTAGTGACATTTGTCGAACCAGACCATACATAAGAATAAGGTGCTGTTCCTAGTGAGGTAGTTATTGAGGCTGTACCATTTAAAGCAGAATTACAAGTTACATTTGTTTGACTTGTTATTACGGCTTGCATTGGTGGTATCTCAGTAACATTAACTGTAAGAATATCAGTACAACCTGCTCCTGCAGAAATAGTACAAGTATATGTTCCTGCAACTAATCCAACTGCAGTTTGGGTTGTCTGGCCGTTGCTCCATTGATAAGTTACTAGAGGACTAGTTGGTGTTGCTGTTGCTGTTGCTGTTCCATCATTACCTCCACCACAAGAAACAAGCGTAGAAGCAATACTAAAGGTTACAGGACTGTCTCCAACAGTACCGCTTCCAGTTGCTGTACATCCATTTCCATCTATAATAGTAGCAGTATAAGTTCCAGCCCCTAAACCATTGACAGTTGCCGTTGTTGCACCTCCTGGTGTCCAAGAATAAGTAAATGGACCGCTCGATCCAGCTCCGGGTACAGCAGTTACAGAACCAATATTTTGAGTACAGAAATCGGAAACAGGAGTGACTGTTGCAGAAGGATTTGCAACTGTAATCCAAGTTGTGTCAGAAATTGCATTTCCTGTTCCACCTGCAGAACAACCTGATTTAAGGAAATAACCTGTTGTACCTGGAGGTACAGGGTTAATATTTAGTACCCCACCATTATATGGGAAAGTTTGTCCCAATGTATTTCCCCAAGTTACTTGAGGTGTAAAACGCCAAGCATTGTTTGTAGTAGTCCATTGTGTAGAGTTTCTTCCTGGAACAACAACTGCAGCATTCCCTGCTAAATTGTGCAAGCCGTGAACAGAAGTTCCACCTGCCCAACTTGTGCAATTGGGTTTATTTTGCATTCTTGTTTCAATGTTGTTAGTTGATTCAAATAAAACTATTTGGAATGTACCTAAAGTTGTAGTACATGAAAACATTGGACAATTGTTCCAAGAAACAACTAATCTTCGATTTGGTGCTGTTCCTAAAACTTGGTAACGAATATATGGACCTCCAGACCCTGTTCCAGGATGCCAATCTTGCCAAGGTGACATAATACAGTTTTTTGGAACATTTGCTGCAGTACTTGGTATTGAAGCTGAGGTAAATGCAGTACTTTGTCCTGCTGTAAATCCAATCCAACCATTACTTCCAATGTAAAACTGAGTGTAGGTATTACCAAAAAAGCAAAAGGAAAACCCTATGTTTTGAACTGGGGAAACAGCATCATCAGAAAGAGTTACTGGGGTTCCAAGATTGAAAGGATCTGGAGCATAAGGAATGTTTACCACAGCGTATTGAGCAGTTCCACCTGCTGCACCACCTCCTACATTATTGCAGTCATTTATGGTTACGGTTTGATTTGGACAAACCGTATCATCCTGCCCAAGGCAAAGAGTAACATTTTGAGAATAACCTAGATTTACAAAAAGAAAGAAGATTGAAGAAATAAATATTTTAGAGTTTTTCATTGTTTTATATTCTTTAGCAAAGACTAAACGTGCATTTAATTATTAAGTTGCCAAAATTAACAACAAATCAATTAAATGTTAAATTTTGTGATACTAAAAATAAAGAAATTTCTTGTTAATTGACCAAGCGAATAAAAACTTGTTACTTTTGTTCTGTTTAATTTTAAAACATCATTTATGTCAAACAATCATCATGCAGAGATTGAAGAATTTATGGACAAAGTTCGTGCAAAAAACGGACACGAACCTGAATTTCTTCAAGCGGTACAAGAAGTAGCGGAAGCAGTTATTCCGTTCATGGAGTCACATCCAAAATACAAATCAGCCAAAATTTTGGATCGTATTGTAGAGCCAGAAAGAACAATTATTTTTAGAGTTCCTTGGTTGGATGACAACGGTAACATTCAAGTTAACAGAGGTTATCGTGTTGAGTTTAACTCAGCAATTGGTCCATACAAAGGTGGTTTACGTTTTCACCCATCTGTGAATTTATCAATTCTAAAGTTTTTAGGATTCGAACAAATCTTTAAAAACTCCTTAACAACATTGCCTATGGGTGGTGGAAAAGGTGGTTCTGATTTTGATCCAAAAGGAAAATCTGATAACGAAGTGATGAAATTTTGTCAATCATTTATGACTGAATTATGTCGCCACATTGGAGCTGACACAGACGTTCCTGCCGGTGATATTGGTGTTGGAGGTCGTGAAATCGGTTACATGTTTGGACAATACAAAAGAATTCGTAACGAATTTACAGGTGTATTAACTGGAAAAGCAAGAAACTGGGGTGGATCTTTGATTCGTCCAGAAGCAACAGGTTATGGAACTGTTTATTTCGCAAAAGAAATGTTAGCAACAAAAGGAGATTCTTTCAATGGTAAAATTGTTGCAGTTTCTGGTTCTGGAAATGTTGCTCAATATGCTTGCGAAAAAGCAACTCAATTAGGAGCAACAGTTGTAACTCTATCCGATTCTTCAGGATATATTTATGATGCAGACGGAATCAATGCTGAGAAATTAACTTTCGTGATGGAGATTAAAAATGTAAAAAGAGGTCGTATTGAAGAATACGTTGCAAAATATCCAACTGCAAAATTTGTTGCTGGAAAACGCCCTTGGGAAGTAAAAGTTGATATAGCTTTGCCTTGTGCTACTCAAAACGAATTAAACGGTGAAGAAGCTAAAACTTTAGTTGAAAATGGAGTAATCTGTGTTGCTGAAGGTGCAAATATGCCTTCAACTCCAGATGCTATTGAGGTTTTCTTATCTGAAAAAATTCTTTTCTCACCAGGAAAAGCATCAAACGCTGGTGGTGTTGCAACTTCAGGTTTAGAAATGTCACAAAACTCTCTACGTCTTTCTTGGACAGCTGAAGAAGTTGACCAACGTTTGCACGGAATCATGGTTTCAATTCATGAGGCTTGTGTGAAATACGGAAATGACGGAAACGGAAATGTTGACTATGTAAAAGGGGCAAATATCGCTGGTTTTGTTAAAGTTGCTGACTCAATGATTGACCAAGGATTGGTTTAATTCTAAATAATTTAAAGTTCAAATGTCCGATAGCAATATCGGACATTTTTTTTGTTCTGTTAGAAAAATTAAAGCAAAAAAAAAGGACACCGAAGCGTCCTTTCATATTTTCAATGCTATAATTATTTAGCAAAATGTTTTTTCTCACGAATACGAGCAGATTTACCAGTTCTTTCTCGGAAGTAGAAAATACGAGCTCTACGTACTGCACCATGTTTAACAACAGTAACATTATCAATAAAAGGTGAAGTAATAGGAAATATACGCTCTACACCGATATTACCTGACATTTTACGAACTGTAAAAGTTTCTGTGTTACCAACCCCTCTACGTTGTAAAACAACACCTTGAAATTGCTGAATACGTTCTTTTGTTCCCTCTACAATTTTGTAAGAAACTATAATTGTGTCACCAGCTCCAAAAGTTGGTAATTCTTTCGCTTCAAGAAGATCTTTCTGAATTTGTCTAATTAAGTCCATGTTGTTATTTTAAGCCGACTACCTTTGAATCGGGGTGCAATATTACGAAATATTTCTATAAGTGAGATAATTTTCAATAAAAATAGTTCGTTTTTTTTATGTTTTGCAAAATTGTAAATCAAGCTAATTCAAATGAGTTGAAAATTAATCTATTAGAAAACCAATTAACAACAAAACTAAAACAATCAAGGCATAAATTAGAACTAGTTGTTTGTTAATCTTTTTGTTCTGAACAGTTGCATAAACTGGAACCTCTATTTCTTTGTTGATTTTCTTTGAATTTGAAGTATTTGATTTCTTTTGAATATAAGATTCCCATCTAAATAAATGATGTTGACCAAGCACTACTTTATCACCAACAGAAAGCAGAGTAAAACCTTTTAATAATCTACCATTTACAAAAGTTCCGTTTTTGGTGTTCAAATCAGTTATGAAAACATTTCCATCTGGATCAGAAAATAATTCCAAATGATAAGCATCAATTCCACTATTTTCAATCACCAATTGATTGTCAACAGCACTTCCAATACGAATGTGAATTTTATCCATTTATGGTTTAAAATTAATAAAATTACTTTTCATATTCTTCAACAGTTCGTAGCAACATTTGATAAATTTCAGCAGGTGAAATAACTTCTGATCTGCGCACTGAAACAGTTCCAATCGTATTTTCAACAGCACGAAGTCTTGAAAAATCACGAACCTTCACTTTTTTAGAATAAACACGCTTTTTCTCTACATTAAAAGCTACGATTTTCATTGTTACAACAGGGCGAACACTAGTCACAGTGGTACCAAAAAAAGAAGTTCCAATTCCTCCTCTAGCACTGTAGTTTATTCTTACGCGAACATAATAATCTTTTTCCTCTGCTAAAATTGCTTTCTTCAATCGATTTCTTGGCATTCCTTCTAAACTTGATGAAGAACCAAAACTTTTAATATCCTGACCTTTTCTGTTTTTCTTATAAAAAATAGCTGCGTTTGAAGATAATTGTTTAGCAACAGTTTTTGTAACCAAATTGTGAATTGAATCTATCAAATTGTTTGGAAAAGTTCTTATTAAATTAAATCGATCAGGTGAAGTTTCTCCAGCAACTTTAACTCTTACTTCATTCACTAAATCTTGATCTATAATGAATCTTATTTTATAAATTCCAGCCGTATTTTGAGCAAATAAATTAATTGGAATAAATAATCCAAGAATTAAATAACAAAAAACCTTTCTCATTTTCTTTTGAATTTTGATACTAAATTAAGACAAAACTACATGCAATCTATTACAAATAAGCTTTAACATAAAATAAAAAAACCGTAGACTTTATTTGCTACGGTTTCAAAATAAGTGATTTATAGAGATTAAGCTTTATTGCCAAATTGACCAATAATTAATTGTGCCAACTCTTCGCCAATTCTGTCTTGTGCTTCACTTGTTGCTGCACCGATATGTGGTGTACAAGCGATTTTTGGGTGAGATAATAACTCTTTTTTTGGATTTGGTTCATTTTCAAAAACATCCAATGCGATTCCTGCGACTGTTCCGTTATCTAAAGCTGCAATTAAATCTGTTTCGTCAATCACACCTCCTCTAGCAGCATTTGCAATTCGAACACCTTTTTTCATTAATGCAAATTCAGAAGCAGTAATTACAGCACTTCCATCAGCTTGTTTTGGAACGTGAATTGAAATATAATCCATTTGTCCAAGAACACTTTTTAAATCAGTTACCGTTTTAATTGTGACAACAACATCGTTTCCTCCAACAGGAACTTTAATTTCTGCTACATATTCATTTTGATCTACTGCAATCACGTTCATTCCCACACCTAAAGCATAAGAAGCTAAACTTTGACCAATTCGACCAAAACCAATGATTCCAATCGTTTTCCCTCTCAATTCAACACCTTTTGCGTAGTTTTTCTTCAACGTTGAGAAATCACCGTTTTCCATATTCTTATAAGAATCATTTAAAAAACGAGACAAAGAGAATAAATGACCCATCACTAATTCTGCCACTGATTGCGAAGAAGATGCTGGTGTATTGATTACTGTCAAGCCTTTTTCACGGGCGTAAGCAACATCAATATTATCCATTCCAACTCCTCCTCTTCCTATCAATTTCAAGTTTGGACAAGCATCAATAACTTCTTTACGAACAGTTGTTGCACTACGAACCAATATCATTTCGATACCTTGTTCATTTACAGCATTTGCCAATTCTTCTTGAGCTACTTTTTCAGTGATAACAGTGTAGCCTGCTGCTTCTAGTAATTTTTTTCCTACTGCGGAAATTCCGTCGTTTGCTAGTATTTTCATTTTATTTAAGACTTTAAGATATTAGGACTTTAGGATGTTAAGACTTTAAGATATTATGATTAATGAAGAATGAGGGAATGAGGGAATGAGGGAATGAAAAATGAGGAAATGAAAAATGAAAACTAATCTGCAATTTGCAACCTTACAATCTGCAATTCTACATTTTACATTCTGCATTTTACATTCTACATTTTTTAAATTATTTCCCAAAAGCTTTCATAACATCTACCAAAACTTGAACGCTTTCAATAGGTAAGGCATTATACATCGAAGCTCTATAACCACCAGTTGAGCGATGTCCAGGTAAACCAACGATTCCTGCGCCTTTCCAAAGTGCATCAAATTCAGCAGCACGATTTTCATCAGCGAGTGTGAATGTAACATTCATTTTTGAACGATCTTCTTTTGTAACTGTTCCGATAAAAGCTGGATTTGCGTCAATTTCATTGTAAAGTAATTCCGCTTTAGCATTATTTCTAGCTTCCATTGCTTTTACACCACCATTTTCCATAAGGTTTCTCAAATTCAACATTGCTACATAAACAGAAAAAACAGGAGGTGTATTCAACATGGATTCTTTCTCGACTTGTTGTTTCAAATCTAAATAAGTTGGCATAAATGGAGAAGTTGATTTTCCAAGAATGCTATCTTTTACAATAAATAATGTAGCGCCAGCTGGTCCTAAATTTTTCTGCGCACCTGCATAAATGATATCAAAATCTGCAACGTTTATTTCTTTTGAGAAAATATCCGAAGACATATCACACACTAAAGGTAAATCCGTTTTTGTGAATTCTTGAAATTGTGTTCCAAAAATTGTATTGTTTGAAGTGAAGTGAATGTAATCTACATCTTTTGGAATTGTATAGTCTTTTGGGATATAAGAGAACTTTTTATCTTCAGAAGAAGCAAACACATTCACGTCCACTCCTACTTTTTTTGCTTCTTTAATTGCTCCTGATGCCCACGTTCCTGTGTTGATATAACCCGCTTTTTTATTTTCGCGCATCATATTTAAAGCGACAATTGTGAAACCTAATGTTGCTCCACCTTGTAAAAAAGCTACCGAATATCCTTCAGGAACATTCAATGCTTTTTTTACTAAATCAATAGCTTCGTCCATAACTGCCACAAAATCTTTGTGACGATGCGAAACTTCTAAAATAGACAAACCATTAAAATCTAAAACGGCTGCCGCTGCTTGTTGGAAAACTTCTTGTGGAAGAATACAAGGTCCTGCTCCAAAATTGTGTTTCATATGATATTTATTTGTTGATTGAATACATGAAAATTATAAAATTAAAAAAGCCACCAATTGGCAGCTTTATTTTTACTTAGCGGTTTCTTTTTTTGTCGTTTTTTTTGCTGGTGCTTTTTCAATTTTTTCAACTTTTTCAGCTTTTTCGACTACTGCAACTACTTTTTCAGATGATCTCTTACGAGTATTTCCGTAAGAACCCATTGTTCTTTTTCCTTTTGCTGTTTTTTTATCTCCTCTTCCCATGATATTTATTGTTTAGTTGGTGGTTACTAGCTACAAAGTTAAAATTCTTTTTCAAATCTCTTGCGAAATTCCTCTTCTAATGCGACACCTCCATTAAGTATCTTTTTACACCAATCAATTTTCAAATCTCTTTGTTGCTTTTTCGTTAATTTCCAATCAATTGAACTTAATTCAAGTCGCTGACGAATCGTTTGTAATAAAATTGCAACTGAAACTGAAATATTGAAACTTTCAGTAAAACCATACATTGGAATTTTCACACAATAATCTGCTCTATTTATTACCTCATCTGATAATCCTTGTCTTTCTGTGCCGAAAAAAAAAGCAACGGGTTCATTTAAAGGTAAATCATGAATTGTGAAGGCATCAGTGTGTGGTGTTGTTGCAACAATTTTATATCCTTGGTTTTGAAGATTTAAAATACAATCATCTGTTGGGTTATCGCTTATTGCATAATTATAAATATCTACCCAACGACCTGCACCAAGCGCAATGTCACGTTGAACAGCAAACAAATTACTTTGCTCAATTACATGTAAATCTTGTAATCCAAAACAATCACAAGAACGTAAAACCGCAGAAGCATTGTGTTCTTGATAGATGTTTTCTAAAGCAACGGTTATATGTTTGGTGCGATTAGCTGCGATTCTATCAAACATTTCTACTTTATTGGACGTAATAATTTTGTAGAATTCCTCTAAAATAAAGTCATTGATTTCAGTCACAAAAAGTGTTTAAATAATAAAGCGCAAAAGTAGTCAAGATATTTTCATTAACTTATTTCAATCACTTGCATTTTATTGATAAGTGTGTCCTCTCGTAAGATTTTTAATTCAACATCTTTATATTTGATATTGAATAATAAAAAAAATGAATTTGAAAATGGAAATTGGCTTACTTGAAATTCGAGTTTATTGATATCAAACGAATCGCTTTCAAAGCTGTATTTTGCGAATTGACCGATTTCATAATTCAGCAATATAAAACGTTTGGATGCATTCAAAGGTAAAGTTGATTCAATCATTGAAACTTGATAAAGAGGAAACAAGGTATTTTGATTGAGCAGTTCAGTTGCATTAAGTTTCAATGCTTTTTTTATTTTGCCCTTTACTTCAATTCGATTATTTTTGATTATAAAAAAACCGCGAAATTCAGGGTACTCAGTAAGTTCAGACCAATGATTGAATCCAAAAGTGTTTAGAAAATCGAAATCAAAAAATAAATCTTCCCAAGATTTGTTGTTTTCTTCTTTGTACTTACGCATGAAATCATACGTTTCTTGTGGTAAATCACATATCCAATAACGTAAACTTTCCCCAAAAAGATTTATAAAATAAGGCATTGGGCTTTATGAAAACAAAATAAAATAATATTCTTAAAAACAATTTTACAATTTGAAAATAAATCAAAAATTTGAATATTTGTTTTTAGTTACAAAAAGAAGTTTTAAACAATAAACATTTTCAGAGACATCGATAAACGAGAACGAATCTCTGTTCTATCAATGATGTAATCCAAAAATCCATGCTCTAACAAGAATTCTGAAGTTTGGAAGCCATCAGGTAAATCGCGACCAATTGTTTCTTTTACCACACGTGGTCCTGCGAAGCCTATTAAAGCTCCTGGTTCTGCAATATTTATGTCACCTAACATAGCGAATGAAGCTGTAACTCCACCTGTAGTTGGATCTGTTAAATAAGAAATGTAGGGCAATTTTGCTTCTGCTAACTGCCCTAATTTTCCTGAAACTTTTGCCATTTGCATCAATGAATAACCAGCCTCCATCATTCGTGCACCTCCTGATTTAGAAATAATCATAAAAGGAGCGTTGATTTTGATTGCCTCATCTATTGCTCTAGCGATTTTTTCACCCATAACAGAACCCATTGAACCTCCAATGAACGAAAAATCCATTGCTGCTATCACAAAATCCATTCCGTCCAACTTTCCTTTAGCGGTACGAATTGCATCTTTTAAGCCTGTTGATTTTTGAGTTGCAACAATTCTGTCGGTGTATTTTTTTGTGTCTTCAAAATTTAAAGGATCTCCAGAAGTCAAATCTTCATCCAACTCTGTGTATTGTCCTTTATCAAAAATGATATGAAAATACTCTTCAGAACCAATGCGTTCGTGATGATTGCATCGATCACAAACAAAATTCTTTTTAGCAAAATCATCGGTTGTATATAACGTTTTACAGTTGGAACAATGTATCCATAATCCTTCAGGCGTTTCTTTCTTTTCGCTTGTTGAAGTCGTAATTCCTTCCTTTTTTCGTTTAAACCAACTCATTTTTTCTATTTTTAAATTATAAAGTGTTCACGTTATTTAAATCTGCAAAACACTGTTCCAATCTTTTATTAAACGTTAACTCCCCCTCTCTCATCCATTTACGTGGATCGTAGTACTTTTTATTTGGAATATCATCCCCGTCAGGGTTTCCAATTTGAGTGCGAAGATATTCAATTTTTGCTTCAACGTAATCTCTTACACCCTCCGTAAATGCAAATTGTAAATCTGTATCGATGTTCATTTTCACAACTCCATAGCTGATTCCCTCTCTTATTTCTTCTACTGTAGAACCTGAACCACCGTGAAATACAAAATCGACTGGATTAACACCAGTATTGAATTTTTGTTGAACAAAATCCTGAGAATTTTTTAGAATGATTGGTGTCAATTTCACATTTCCAGGTTTGTAAACACCGTGTACATTTCCAAATGCTGCAGCAATTGTAAAACGTGGTGAAACTTTCATTAACTCTTCATAAGCATAAGCAACTTCCTCCGGCTGCGTATATAATTTTGAATTATCAACGTCTGTATTATCAACACCATCTTCTTCACCTCCAGTAATGCCTAACTCAATTTCCAAAGACATTCCAATTTTACTCATACGAGCTAAATAATGCTTGCAAAGTTCAATGTTTTCCTCGATTGGTTCTTCTGACAAATCAATCATGTGTGAGCTGTAAAGCGGTTTTCCTGTTTGACGAAAATGTTCTTCGCCTGCCTCTAATAAACCATCAATCCAAGGCAAAAGTTTTTTCGCGCAATGGTCTGTGTGAAGTATTACAGTTGCACCATAGGCTTCAGCTAACTGATGTATGTGTTTTGCTCCTGAAATACCGCCTAAAATTGCTGCTTTTTCATCCTTATTTGATAAACCTTTTCCAGCAAAATAATGAGCGCCGCCATTTGAAAATTGAATAATTACTGGAGCTTTTAACTTAGCTGCTGTTTCCATCACACCGTTTACAGTACTCGTGCTTGTTACGTTAATTGCTGGTAAAGCAAAACCTTTTTCTTTCGCGTATTGAAAAATTTGTTGCACTTCATCGCCTGTTGCAACGCCTGGTTTAATTGAATGACTCATGCTTAAATTGATTTTGTTGATTGATTAATAAATGATGGCAAATATAGTTAAAAAGGGTTTAAAATATTCACATTTTTTAAGATTTGAATAGGTCAAAAAAACGGGTAATCAGTTCTTTTTTAGAAAGAAATAGAAATAATTAAAATAAAAAAATATTCTATTCGTTTAGTATGAAAACGTATTTAGCCTATGACAAAAAATTACTCTACAAATTCTTTATTGGCAAGCAAATCAAGCGACAAAGTTCTAAATTCCACCCTTCAATTTTTGCTCAACTATAGTAAAGCAAATGAATCTGTGAAAATAGGTAAACAACGAATTTTGATTTGTAAAAATTAATTAGAAACGCCGAAAGGCGTTTTTTTTTTGTTCAATTAAACATAAAAAAGCACTCTCAAGGAGTGCTTTAAAATTATTATAAATAAAAGTTTAATCTTACTCTACAACCAATTGATGTGTTTTATTGAAATCACTTCCTTCTAAAACCAATGTGTAATTTCCCTTTGCTAAACTACTTACATTCAACAAATAGTTAGATTTTTTACCTGATTGAAATTCTTTTTGCAAAACAATTCTACCGGAATTATCATACAAAATTGCATTTCTCAAATCAACAGGTTCATCAAAAGAAATGTTACATTCATTAAATGATGGGTTTGGGTAAATGAGAAAGTTGTTGTTTTGCTCATTTAAATTTTCAACATTTAATGTAATGGCGTCAAGTTCTAAAATCCACACATCTGAATAAGCAGTGCTGATTCTTGGAGTATTTTTTTCACCAGAAACTCCTGATTCAGATTGACTTGAAACTAAATAATTTCCATTTGGTTGTACTACAATATTTGTTGGGAAATCTGTCCCATTTCCTCCAATTGTTTTTTGAGAAAGAATATTGCCATCAAGATCAAGTTTTAAAAACCAAATATCTCTCCCTCCTCTCGAATCTTCAGATTTATCTATTGATGTATTAGAATTTGAGCCAATTGCAAGAAGAATGTTATTATTTTTATCTGTGAATGTACATCCTGATTCATATAAATCACCACCAAAACTCTTTTGACTTAGTATTTCAGCATTTTCGTTTAAATGTACAAACCAAATATCTTCAAGCCCTTTCTTTTCAACAGTTCTCAAACCTGAAATCCCACTACCAGAAGAAACAAACATAAATATTTCATTATTTATAATTTTAATACTACCAAGTGATTCTCCAACACCGCCACTTCCAATAGTTTTATCCCAAACCAATTCACCAGTACTGGAGTCTAGCCTTACTAACCAAAAATTAAAATCACCATAGTTATTCTCTGATTTAGATCCAGATGCCCCTTGCATACTATTCGTGAAAATCAAAGCATCTCCATTATCAAAATAACCACCAAAAGAAAAACCAAAGTCATTGTATTCAGTTCCTATCGAAACATCCCATATTTTATTTCCTTCTCCATCTATTTTCAATAACCAACCATCTAATCCCCCATAGCCATTTGTGGTTTTATCACCTGAAATACCAGAATTCGTATAACTAGAGATTAAAAATTCATCATTTCCAATTGCTCCAATTTCAGAAAAAGTCACATCGTTGTTTGTGAAATATCCTTTTTGCCAGATAACTTCTCCATCATAACCTATTTTTTGTAACCAAATATGATAATGTCCATTGCTTGGAACAGTTTTAGTTCCCGATACAGATGAATTACTAGATCCACACAATAAGAAACCGTCTTGTGATTTAACAAATGAAGTTAAAATATCTGTAGAATCACCACCGTAAGATTTACTCCAAATAAGATTGTGACTTGAAGAAAATTTAGACAAAATACTGAAGGAAGAACCTCTTTGTTGAACAGAGAAAGACCCCATTGTTTGAGATGAACTATTAAAAGTTACACTGGTTAACTGATAATAATTCCCATTTTCATCAAAGATAATATTCCAAGCTCCATTATTTCCAGTCGTACCTTGAGAATATTGATTAGCGATTACATTTTGAGCAGTAACCGCCGAAGCGGTTACTACACAAAACAAGAATATAATTTTAAGTTTGAGATTCATAAGTTACATTTTTATACTTTGATAAACGGTTTCAGAACCATCCTCAAAAACAAACTTATGAAAAAGTTGTCCGTCTGGCAAATTATTACTATCAAATTTAAACTCAACTGATTCATTTGGTTTTGAGTAAACTTCTTTTTTAGACAATTGTTTACCTGTTTCATCAGTCAAATAATAAGTATAATTCATCGTGAAATTACTGTTTGCTTTTACAGTAAGTGTCTCATTTGCAGTAATTGGCACAGGGAAAATTTCAACATTTAAATAATTACTAATTGGATAAGATTGAATTGAATATTCGTTCACTTCAAAGAAAACATCCATCAAACCATAGTCCTTGATAAACATTTTTACAGTATACAAACCAGGTTCTAGTTCTAAACTATAACTATTAATTGAGCCATCTTCATTAACAACAAGATGTTTTGAAATTTGCAAAATTGGTTCTCCAATCGCTTCCGTTCCATCAACACTTATCGGAAAAATCAATAAATGTGTCACTTCATTTGAAGGCCACCAAGGAATATCATTATCATGTGAATAATCTCTTTTATTTGATAAATCAATCCTTATTGCTTCTAACAATTCAAAGATTGGAGTTACTGGTTTTCCCCAATTATTCTCTAAATGTGCAAAATCATTATACCATTCTTCATGCCATCCTGTACTTCCATTATCATCTGGATCATTATCATTATCATTAGATGGAATAGGATTACAAGCACATTCAATTCCAAGTTTTTGATTAATTAAGTTAATCCATCCAACAGATGGTTCATTTCCGAACTGAGATAAATAATGAGAACCATCGCTTGTTGTCTCAAACCAATCTCCATCTTTATCTTTCCAAAAACCAGCTGTTTTTTCAACAACATATGAATTCCCAACAATTAAACTACCTACATCATCTCTAATATTATCATTATGAAGAATATTATTCAAATGAAAATATTTACCAGCATTTCTAACACCTTGGGTATTGTAACCTGAACCATAAACCCAATATTGATATCCATGATGTTTTGGAGAAAAAATAGACGATTCATCGTACTGGTCAAAATTTGATAACCAGTTTAAAGTTTGAGATGATCTTAAACCTCTTAAACTTCTTAAATAAACTCCTGCTGAATTTAATTCTCCTCCCCCACTTGTAAATTGAAAAGCTCCCTGACCTGTTGATTCTCCATTTTCATCAATTTTGTCATAAACATGTAACTCCCATACATATGTCTTTCCAACACAACGAATTTTGTCAATAAACTTTGTATTAATTACATCTGGATTTATCAACCAAACAACTTCCCCGATTACTTGTCCATTTGCTAAGTAACCTTTAATAACAGCCTTGGTTGCTACTTTTGGCATCATATATTCTATTGGTAAACGGTAATAATTTTCTGTTGTACGCATAATTTGAACATCCTTCCACGTGTTTGCATTTTCAGGTGTATCATTCTGCAGTAACTTAATTGTCCAATAACTTGCATTTGGATAACTTTCTTTATTGAAGATAAAATAACCTTGATTTTTGTCTGGAAAACGATCACAAATTGGTACATTTTCTTGTGTAAAACTCAATGAAGTTTTAATCACAAAACTTAGTGACAAAAACAGTAAAACAAAATGATTTTTCATAGTAATTGATTTTAAATTTGAAAAAAGTGTTTTTGCTTGTTAACATAGCAGAATAAAGCTAGACCTAAATGATTGAAATCTACATTAGTTTTTATGTTCAACTTTAACATATCTTAATGTATATTTGTCCTAATTAATTGAGCAATTGGATAACTTTTTAAGCTTTGAAAAATGATTGGTGATAATTTAAGAAAATTAAGAACCCTAAAAACAAACTTTTCTCAGCGTGAAGTTGCTGAAATTTTAGGGGTGGATAGAAATACCTATTCTAAATGGGAGAATAATGAAACAGATGTGAAAGCTGAGTACATTCCTAAACTTGCTGAAACGTTCAAGGTTGAAATAGGACAACTTTTTGAAAACCCAAATGATAAAATTGTTGTTAGAAATAGTAACTTCGAAGGAAAAGATCATTCTATATTGACTGGGGCCGTAATTATACTAAATAGTAATGAAGTTGCTCAAAAATTTCTTTCATTTTTGAATACAGAAAAAGGTAAATCTGAAATCGAAGGTAATCAATAGTATTAAAAAAAACACTATTCAAAAAAAAACAGAGGCACTCTTTTGGAGCACCTCTGCATTTTGATTGATTGATGAATGAAGTTCTATTTAAGCAAGAACTTTTGGTGCTGCAGCCAAGATTTCAGGGCTTGTTTCTGTAGCAAATTTTTCAAAATTGGCAACAAATTTACCAGCAAGATTATTTGCCGTTGCGTCAAACGCTGCTTTGTCTGTCCACGTATTTCTTGGATTTAATAATTCAGATGGAACTCCTTCACAAGAAGTTGGGAATGCTAAATCAAAAACAGGTAAGTTTTCAAATTCAACATCGTTCAATTTTCCTGTTAAAGCTGCAGTAATCATTGCTCGTGTATAAGATAATTTCATTCTGCTTCCAACTCCGTAAGATCCACCTGACCATCCAGTATTGATTAACCAAACTTTAATGTCTGTTCCTTCTAACTTATCTCCTAATAATTTTGCATATTTTGCCGGGTGAAGCGGTAAAAATGCTGCTCCAAATCCAGCAGAAAATGTAGTTGTAGGTTCAGTAATACCAACCTCTGTTCCAGCTACTTTCGCTGTGTAACCAGACATAAAATGATACATTGCTTGTTCTTTAGTCAAACGAGAAATTGGAGGCAATACTCCAAAAGCATCAGCTGTTAAAAAGAAAATATTTTTTGGTGCTCCTCCAATTGAAGGAACTGCAATATTGTCAATAAAGTGAATTGGGTAAGAAACACGTGTGTTTTCTGTAATAGAACCATCTGTGTAATCTGGTGTTGAAGACTCATTTTCAAAACCGATGTTTTCTAATAAAGCTCCAAATTTGATTGCATCGTAAATTTGTGGTTCTTTTTCTTTCGATAAATCGATTGTTTTTGCATAACATCCACCTTCGAAATTGAAAACAGTGTCATTACTCCAACCGTGTTCGTCATCACCAATTAAACGACGATTAGGATCGGAAGATAAAGTTGTTTTTCCAGTTCCAGAAAGTCCGAAGAAAATTGCAGTATCTCCTGCTTCGCCAATATTAGCTGAACAGTGCATTGATAAAACATTTTTTTCGTGAGGTAAAATAAAATTTAATGCAGAAAAAACTCCTTTTTTAATTTCACCCGTATATCCTGTCCCACCAATTAATATCATTTTTTTAGTGAAATTCAAGATTGCAAAGTTATGTTGACGTGTTCCGTCGATAGCTGGATCTGCTTTGAAACTTGGCACACAAATGATATTCCATTCAGGTGTGAAAGAATCAATTTCAGCATCTGTTGGACGTAAAAACATATTGTAAGCGAATAAATTCGACCAAGGTAATTCAGTTACCACACGTAAATTCATTCTGAAAGATTCATCTGCACAAGCGTAAGCATCGCGAACGTAAACATCTTTTTCTGTTAAATAGGCTTTCATTCTATTGTAAAGCGCATCAAATTGTTCAGGTGAAAAACCAATATTTACATTTCCCCACCAAACAGCATTTTCTGTTTTTTCGTCTCTTACGATAAATCTGTCTTTTGGAGATCTACCCGTAAATTCACCCGTTTCGATTGCTAATGCACCCGTATCAGTCAACATTCCTTCACCTGTGATAATACAATCTTCAATAAGTTCGGATGGAGTTAAATTCCAAAATTGATTGCCTAAGTTCGTCAATCCTAAAGTAACTCCTAAGTCAGAATTTGAACCAAATTTCCCTAACAATTCCATATTTTTAATTTATTTAGCAATTAGCTACGTTTATCGTGCAAAAGTAAACTTCTATTTTGATTTAGGACCTGATTAACATCAGTTTTTTATAACATTTTTTTGCTTTTTTAATTTTCTGAATCCCTTGTGGATAGTGTATTTATGACACTAAGTAGAAAAAAACGAACGTTAATTTAAAGCAATTTTCAAACCAAAAAAAAAGTTCTTTTTAACACTAAAAAAAGTGATGAAAAAATAGATTTTTTGAATCTTTAGCTACTAACATAAGTTTGTTTAAAGTATTCAATAAAATGCAATAAGTCAATTAACAACTATTCTATCTTCGTATAATATCAAAAAATGAAATGGAAGAAAACGAGTTCATACCAAAAGATGCTATAAAAAACGAGGATAAAAAAGCAAATCCAAAAAAAAAGAAGGAAGAAAAAAAATCTACTTCTAATACTTCAACAAAACCAAAGTTAGCTTTCAAAATCAATCCGTTTGAAAAAATCGATAAGCAAAAAGTTAAAATCGTTATTGGTTCAATAATGACCTTGTTGTCGATTTATCTATTTCTTGCTTGCATTTCTTACTTTTTCACTTGGACAAAAGACCAAGATCGATTGCTTCAAAAAAGTTTAGTGGATTTTCTTTTCGACACAAATCAAACACCTGTCTCAAATTGGCTGGGAAAATTTGGTGCGTGGACTTCTCATTTTTTAATCTATCGCCTTTTCGGAATTTCTTCTTTGAGTTTTTGCTTCTTACTCTTTATTTCTGGTTTTAAAATACTAACTGATTTGACGATTGTAAACATCAAAAAATCGTATGTAATCTGTTTAACTTATACCTTGTGGGCTTCTTTATTCCTTGGTTTTTTTGCATCAACTGTCAATTATCTTGGTGGAACTTTCGGATTTTATTTAAATGAATGGTTGAAGTTAACGATTGGTTCTTTTGGCACAATGACTTTAAGTTTGGTTGTTTTGTACGTTGTAACAACTATAATTTTCAATCCAAACTATAGTGAAATCCTCAATAATCTAATGAAACCAAAAGAGGCTAAAGCACCTGAGGTTATAAGTAGAAAAGATTTAAAAGACAATTTCTTTGACCAAGAAAGCCAAGGCGACATCATTATTATAAACACAATAAAGGATGAACAAATTCAGGAAGACGACATTTCTGAAACGGTTGACTTCACAAAGCGTGATGAGGAAAGAAGAAGATTAGAGGAAGAAGAAAATGATTTTGATGAGGGTGATTTAATTGTAACGATGAAAGAAGAAACGCCTGCTTCAAGTTTAGACGATTTTGAAATCGAAGTTCCTCAAGAAGAAGTCGTAACAACATCAATTCCAACCTATCAGAAATTAGTGGACGAGGATGATTTAGCGGATGGTTTAGTTGCTGAATATGGAGAATATGACCCAACGAAAGATTTGGAAGGTTACGTTCTTCCTCCAATTGATTTATTAAGAGATTGGGGAACGAGCAGTGTTTCTTTAGTCAATAAAGAAGAATTAGAATCGAACAAAGACCGAATCATTGAAACATTATCACATTACAAAATTGACATCGCGAAAATCAAAGCAACAGTTGGTCCAACGGTAACTTTGTATGAAATCGTTCCCGCACCTGGAGTTCGAATTTCAAAAATTAAAAATCTGGAAGATGACATCGCTTTAAGTCTAAGTGCGCTTGGAATTCGTATCATCGCTCCAATTCCAGGAAAAGGTACAATTGGTATTGAGGTTCCGAACTCAAATCCTGAGATGGTAAGTATGCGTTCGTTAATTGCTTCGGATAAATTCCAACATTTTGACGGTGAGCTTCCAATAGTGATGGGTAAAACAATTACCAATGAAACCTTTGTTTTTGACCTTACAAAAATGCCTCACTTATTGGTCGCAGGTTCAACTGGCCAAGGGAAATCCGTTGGTTTGAATGCAATAATCATTTCCATTTTATATCGAAAACATCCTGCACAAGTTAAATTTGTTTTGGTCGATCCGAAAAAAGTAGAGCTTACTCTTTACAATAAAATCGAACGTCATTTCCTTGCAAAACTTCCAGGTGAAGAAGATGCGATTATTACCGATACATCTAAAGTTGTAAATACTTTGAACTCTTTGTGTATTGAAATGGATGATCGCTATAATTTATTAAAAGATGCTGGCGTTAGAACAATCATCGAATACAATCGCAAGTTCATTGGTCGTCGTTTGAATCCTGAAAAAGGTCACCGTTATTTACCTTACATCGTTGTTTTGATTGATGAGTTCGCGGATTTAATTATGACCGCAGGTAAAGAAGTTGAACATCCAATTGCCCGAATTGCTCAGTTGGCGCGTGCAATTGGTATCCATTTAATTGTTGCTACACAGCGTCCATCGGTAAGTGTAATTACAGGTATGATTAAAGCCAATTTCCCTGCACGTATAGCTTTTAGAGTATTATCAAAAATAGATTCTAGAACGATTTTAGATGCATCAGGTGCTGATCAATTAATCGGTCGTGGAGATATGTTGATTTTGACAGGTTCGGATATGAAACGTTTGCAGTGTGGTTTTGTGGACACTCCTGAAGTAGAAGAAATTTGTGGGTTCATTGGCAATCAGCGTGCTTATCCTGAAGCGTTAATCTTACCAGAATATATTCCTGAAGGTGGTGAAGCAATGGGAGATATGGACATGAACGAGATTGATCCTATGTTTGTAGATTCAGCAAGAATTGTTGTAATTAGTCAACAAGGTTCCGCAAGTTTATTGCAACGTAAATTAAAATTAGGTTATAACCGCGCTGGAAGAATTGTTGATCAATTGGAAGGAATGGGAATCATTGGTGCTTTCCAAGGTAGTAAAGCGCGTGAAGTACTTTTCTCAGACATTGAAGCCTTAGATGAATTTTTAAAAGTAAAAGGTTTAATCTAGGTAAAAAGCCTTGATCTCTTGAACAAACTCAGATTGTTTGTGTTTTTAGATGAAATAATTGCTTGTTTAGAACAATTCAAAATAAGCTTATTTGTACCTTTGTAACAATTATGGCAGATTTAATTAAAAAACCTTTCAATGTTAAAGAAATTCGCGAGCAATTTCCAGCATTAAGACAAAAAATATACGGTAAGAATCTTGTTTATTTCGACAACGGTGCTACCTCACAAAAACCACAATTGGTACTTGATGCCATTAATCTTTTTTATTCAAAGGAAAACGCTAACATTCACAGAGGTGTTCACTTTATGAGTCAAAAAGCAACAACTGAATATGAAGCTTCAAGAATTCGAATTCAAAAATATCTAAACGCAAAGAAATCTGAAGAGATAATTTTCACAAAAGGAGCAACGGATAGTATCAATCTTGTAGCATTCTCTTATGGTGAATTATTACAAGCAGGAGAAGAGATTATCATTTCAGCTATGGAACATCACTCAAATATTGTTCCTTGGCAAATGCTTTGTATTCGAAAAGGTTTGGTTCTAAGAGTTGCACCAATCAATAAAAAAGGTGAATTATTGATGGAAGAATTTGAACAATTACTTTCAAAGAAAACGAAACTAGTTGCCATTACTCACATTTCTAATACACTTGGGACAATCAATCCAGTTAAAGAAATCATTCAAAAAGCACATGCTGTTGGTGCAAAAGTACTTGTGGATGGAGCTCAAAGTATTCAACACATTAAAGTTGATGTGCGCGATTTAGACTGTGACTTTTTCGTTTTTTCAAGCCACAAAGTATTTGGTCCAACTGGAATTGGTGTTTTGTACGGAAAAGAAGATTTATTAGACAGAATGCCTCCTTATCAAGGTGGTGGAGACATGATTTCCAAAGTTACTTTTGAAAGAACAACTTACAATGAATTACCTTTTAAATTTGAAGCAGGAACGCCTCATATCGCTGGTGGAATCTGTCTTGGAACTGCATTTGAATACCTTGAAAGTATCGATATGGTAGCCGCTGAAAAACACGAACGAGAGCTTGCAAAATACGCTGAAGATATGCTTGATACGTTTGAAGGACTTCATATTATTGGTGAAGCGAAAAATAAAACAAGTGTAGTTTCTTTTACTGTTGATGGTATTCATCCATTTGATATTGGAACTTTATTAGATAAACAAGGAATTGCTGTCCGAACAGGTCATCATTGTACTCAACCCTTAATGGATTTTTATAAAATTCCGGGAACCGTTAGAGCATCTTTTGCTTTTTACAATACGCGACAAGAAATTGATTTATTTGTAGAAGCATTTGAGAAAAGTTTATCCATGTTAAAATAAAGTATGACAATAGAAGAAAAACAACAAGAAATAATTGAAGAATTCAACGTTTTTGACGATTGGATGGAGAAGTATGAATACATCATCGATTTGGGCAAGGATTTACCCTTGATTGCACCTGAATACAAAACAGAAGATCGACTCATTGAAGGATGTCAATCTCGCGTTTGGTTACACTCTGAATTCAAAGATAATTTGATGGAATATTCTGCTGACTCAGATGCTATTATTACAAAAGGAATTATTGGATTATTGATTCAGGTGATGAATAACGAAACCCCAGAAACGATTGTAAAATCCGATTTACATTTCATCAAAGAAATTGGGTTACAAGAACACCTTTCCCCTACTCGCGCAAACGGATTAGTAGGAATGGTTAAACGAATGAAAACAGAAGCACTTAAATACTTAAACAATTAATGGGAACACAACAATTAGAAGACAAAATTGTCACCATGTTAAAGACGATTTACGATCCAGAAATTCCTGTGGATATTTATGAATTGGGATTAATTTACGAAGTGAAAATCGACAAAGAAAATAATGTAGCAATCGATATGACCCTAACTTCTCCAAATTGTCCTGTAGCAGAAAGTTTGCCTAAAGAAGTTGAAGATAAGGTTGCATCTGTCGAGGGAGTAGCATCAGCGAAAGTGAACATCGTATTCGACCCATCTTGGGATAAAGATATGATGAGTGAAGAAGCTAAGTTAGAGCTCGGTTTTTTATAAAAAAGTATTAAACAAAAATCCCCGTTTCAATTGCTGAAACGGGGATTTTTTATTTCTAATAAATTTTATTTTAAATTTTATTTTAAATTTTAAAATAAACTTCAACCCTTCTATTCAATGCTCTACCTTTAGGTGAAGTGTTTAAGAATTTTGGTCTAGATTCACCAAATGAACCAGTTTGAACTCTATTTGGATCAATACCTTGACTCAGTAGGTATTTGCGAAGAGATTCAGTTCTTTTTTGTGATAGTAATTGATTGAACTCATCTTCACCTGTAGCGTCAGCGTGTCCTTCCAGTACAATTGAAGAACCAGGATTTGCTTTCAACAAGGCAACTATTTCGTTCAAAAGTGGATATAAATTTGGTTGAATGCTTGCGTCATTCAATATAAAGTGAACATCTACCAAACTTGTTAAACCTTCTTTGCTTGTAACAACGTTTGGATTAGAATTGTTGTTTTGATTATTTCCATTTCCTTGACTATTGTTGTTGCCATTCTTACCACCATTATTGTTGCCGTTCTGACCACCGTTGTTATTGCCGTTTTGTCCACCATTTTTATTGCCATTCTGACCACCGTTATTGTTGCCATTCTGACCACCATTGTTGTTGCCATTCTGACCGCCGTTATTGTTGCCATTCTGACCACCGTTGTTGTTGCCATTCTGACCGCCGTTATTGTTGCCATTCTGACCACCGTTATTGTTGCCGTTTTGATTGTTAGTTAACAATTCTTTCGGGTCTTTACCTCCATTATTTGTACCTTGAAGAGTACTATTATTGTTTGGAATTGAGTCTATACCATTTTGCCCACTATCGTTCGGATTTCCGTTCGAATTGTTTGTAATAACTCTATCTTTTTCATTGTTTCTGATTGCTAACAACAAATCTTGAGGACAACCTTCATTTTCAAAAGCTCCAGGAATGTCTATACATTTATCTACTAAATCAGAAACTCCATCACCGTCAGTATCAATATTTTTCAAACTTACTCCTCTTCTGTTTACAATGTTACCAATTGGAGTGTCTTTTTCATCATCCATAAAATTTGCAATACCATCACCATCATCATCTCGTAGATTTGACTGTAATTGTTTATTTAAACTATCAAGATTTTTATTTTCATCCTCAAGATAAGTCATATCAGGAAAACAAGGTGTAAATGCCCAATCCATGTGAGAACCATATTTTCCTAAATAGAAATTTAATCCAATTGTTCCGTTTGCATAGAAGCCGTCAAACCCTCTATTAAATACGCTATTGTACATATCCCAAGTGTATTGTTGGTATATATGCCAAACAAATGAAACATCTGTAGTTATCGAAAAACGTTCGTTTACTTTGAACTGTGGAGCCATTCCAAACATGAAGTTTACCATTTTATCAGTCTCTGGATTTACTTTACTCCAAAGCCAAGACATTCCTCCTCCAGTGTGAAATAATAAACTTGTTTTTTCAGAAAAATTTTCAAATTGCAAAAGTCTTCCAACGTCTACAACAAATTGAACAGAAGTCCTTGCATATTTGGAAGTGAAAGGTTTACTTGTACCCGTATTGTTCCAAATGCCAGTTTTATCATGTCTTATTCGGTCATAACCAATATCCCATTTCAAACCATATTTATTATTAAACATGAAACGAGTTCCAGCTGAGATATGATATAAACCAATCGTGTTTGACCAATAATCTGGTGTGTAAGGTTTTACTGCATTAGATACACCAGGGTTTAATTCAATAGACCAACGGTTATTATAACCTTGTGAGAAAGAAAAATTTGCAATAAAAAATATTAAAACAACTGTTAGTAATGATTGGCGCATTTCTATTTTTTTACAAATATAAATAAATTAACTTATGAAAATAAAATCAAACTTCAATCCTTTGATAGTATGAATCTTACAAGACGATACTTAACTATATCATAATATTCTAATTCCATCGACTTCTTTGTTATAAGTATAATTCTCGCGTTAATTGAATCCGAGTTAATTTTAAAAAAAATTCGATCATAATTTGAATTAAAAACATACTTTTCTTGATTTACGCTGAAAGTATCTTTAACACTAAATCCATTCAAATTAACAAATTGATAAGCAACATTTGCACTAATAACTTTCTGATGTGAAACAAAAGTAAAAGTACCATTTGGCAATGAATCAAAGTATGTAAAACCTTCACCGTCTTGTATTTGCATAAAATCAACTGTCCAATTTCCTTCTAATTTTTTACTAACGCTATTTTCCTTTGAACAAGAAACCAAGCTAAACAATAATAAAAAAAATATTATTATAAACTTCATTGTAAACCTGCTAAAACCATTGCATGAATACCTATTTTTATCGCTGATGAATCAATGTCAAATTTTGGATGATGAACGCCATAATTAATTCCTTTCTCATTATTAGCAATACCTAAACGAAAGAAAACTACAGGAATTTTTTGACTGTAAAATGCAAAATCTTCAGCTGTCATTCTTATTGGTAAAGCGTGAATTTTTTCCTTTCCAAAATTATCTTCAAAACTTTTATTCAATGCTGCTGTCAATTCTAAATCGTTTTTTAAGAAAGGATAACCCTTAGAAATTTTGAGATTAATTATCCCATTAAATTCTATTCCAATTCTTTTAGCCAATTCACTCAATTTTTCATGAGCTAATTGTCTCCATTCCTCACTCATTGTTCGAAAAGTACCTTTGATTTCGCAAGTTGAAGGAACAATATTTGTTGAACCCAAAGCTTCAAAACGACCAAATGTTAGTACATGAGGAATGTCCTTAGGACAAATTGATGCCAGTAATTCTCTAGCTTCAATTACGAATGTTGCTCCTATCATCAAAGGATTAACACATTTTTCAGGTATTGCTGCGTGACCCCCTACTCCCTGAATTGAAACGTGAATTTCGTCACCTGATGCCATGTATATTCCCGGTCGCATACCAAGATTTCCAGCTTCCAATTCTGGGAAAACATGCAAACCGTACATTTTATCAACTTTTGGATTCTCCAATACTCCTGCTTCAATCATTAGGCTTGCTCCGCCAGGATTAGTTTCTTCTCCTGGTTGAAAAATCAATTTAATTGGTTGAGATAAATCTTCCTTTATTTCATTCAATATTTCTGCTGCACCTAACAAAACAGAGGTATGAACATCATGTCCACAAGCATGCATAATTCCTTCGTTTACCGATTTATATGTAACGTTGTTTTCCTCTTGGATTGGCAAAGCGTCTAAATCAGCTCTCAAACCTGTGCAACTTTGGTTTTCATAATGATGACTCGCTTTTATTAGACCAACTATTCCAGTTCCTGCTACTTCTTTTTGAAATGGAATATTTAATAGAGTTAATTTGTCAGCAACAAACTCCATTGTATTAAACTCTTGAAAGGATAATTCAGGATGTTGATGTAAATGTTCACGATAAGAAACAATTCTTGGGAAAATTGCTTCTATTTTATTAAGAATAAGTGAATCTAATTTATGCTTCATTGTTACTTACAGCTGAATAACCTGACATCATTAATCGAATAGAAACGTAAGCTAGTAATATTCCAAAAACTAATTTCACCATTCCTGGTGATAATTTTAAAGAAAGTTTAGAACCTAAAAAAGCTCCAATAACAAATGTTGAGGCTATTATCAATCCAAATTTCCAGTTAACGTTATCTGTTTTCCAATAATTAATTACTGCAAAAATCACAACTGGCATTGATAATACAAATAAACTTGTACCTTGAGCTTGATGTTGTGTTAAACCTAGAAAAAAGACCAATGCAGGAACAATAATAATTCCTCCTCCAACACCAACAAAACCACTTAGAATTCCAGCAAATAATCCAATTAAAACAAGAATCACAATTGTTTGAATGGTCATAATTTAATTTTCACCAAATGTAAGAAAGAATATTGTTTCATTGAAATTCAAATTAAATCAATAGTATTTGGATTCTTGACATTCTTTGAAGCAACCACTGCAACTGAAAAAAGAATAAAAAACAACATTTGTAGTGACAACCAAACTGGATTAACTGATAAAACTCCAAAAACAAAAAAAAGAAATGATGAAATGACTAAACTTAGCATCAAAATTTTATTAACTTTTTTCAAACAAACGGAAATAGAAATAATGTAGATAAAAATTGAAATTAGATAAAATAGCCATCTCCAATTTTTAATCAATAAATCTGCATTCTGTAAAATAGAATAATTTAAAAATAATTGTAAAATGAAAAAACTCAATAATGCTAACTGAATAGTTTTATTTTTCCTTTTAACTAAAAAACTTAAAATAAAAACTATAAAACTTAAAGAACTAGAAATTAAAACATTCAACCAAGGAAATAAATCGAGAATAACTACCTTATATGCAGCATAAAGAACTACTATCGCTAAAAGCAAAGTTATAAAAAGTGTTATTCGTTTGAAATTCAATATGATATGAGTTAACTTATATTATATGCTTTTTTTCTAATATTCTTTTCTTCTTGACTTTTCAGTTGCGCAAACCAGTTGCCATAATGCTCTAGCTCCAACATTTGCATCCCAATCGCCACTTTTTCCTGGTGCAACTTCGTTTAAATCAAAACCTATTATAGTTCTACCTGAAGCAACAAGTTTGAAGAATAGGTATGAAATTTCTTGCAAATCAAAACCTCCTAAAACTGGAGTTCCTGTATTTGGACATAATTCTGGGCGCAAGCCATCAATATCGAATGAAATATAAACATGATGAGGCAAATGATTGATAATTTCTTCAACCTGATCATTCCAAGTTTTACCAGCGTATTGTTCTGATTTTAAATCCCAATCATAGAACGTTTTAATTCTATTTTCAGAATGACTATAATCAACTTCTCTTTCTGATATATCTCTAATTCCCACTTGCACTAATTTTTGCATATTGGAACAATTTTTTAGAACGTTATCCATAATACTTGCATGTGATTGAGCGAAACCTTCATAAGCAACACGTAAATCAGCATGTGCATCAATTTGCAAGATTCCGAAATGTTCGTATCTTTCATTCAATGCTTCAATTAATCCCAAAGGTGTGGAATGTTCACCTCCCAAAACCGCTGGAATTTTCCCATTTTCCAATAAACCAAGACAACGCTGTTTCAAATTCTCTTTCAAAGCAAGATGAGCCTTATTTATTTCATCAATTTGCGATTGAAATTTTTTCATTGCAATTTCTTCCCGTTGCTCCTCTAAGAAAGAAATGTATTCAATACTTAATTCACAACAATGGTCATTAATTTCTTTCCATTCATCAGAAATTGGTGCCATAAATACTTTTGTATTATAAGCTTTTTCGAGATTTGGGTGAAAAAAATCAAGTTGTGTTGAAGCATCTAAAATTACTTTTGGTCCATTGCTTGTTCCTTTTCCATAAGAAGCAGTTGCATCCCAAGGAATTGGAATAATAACAATGGACGCTTCTTCCTCTGAATAGGGAAATCCAAAAATATTGCCATTTGCAATACCTACTCCGTTTGGATCAAAATCTGTCATTTTTTACTTTCTTTATAAAATTCTACTACTTTTCTCACTGAACCATGAGTTTTTAATAATTCTTGTGCTAATTCATAAGAAATTTCGATTTCACTCATTATCATTCTTACACCTCTATCAACAAGTTTATGATTACTTAATTGCATATCAACCATTTTGTTGCCTTTAACTTTACCAAGTTTAATCATTAAGGAAGTTGAAATCATATTCAGAACTAATTTTTGAGCTGTACCTGATTTCATTCTTGTACTTCCTGTAACGAATTCAGGACCAACAATTGGAGTTATTGGAAAATCAGCTAATTCAGTTAATGGGGAATTTGGATTACATGAAATTCCAGCTGTTAATAATCCTTTTCGTTTAGCTTGTTCTAATGCGCCTAAAACATAAGGAGTTCTTCCTGATGCAGCAATTCCAACAACAGTATCTAATTCTGAAACTTTAAATTCTGATAAATCTTTCCATCCTTGTTCTTTATCATCTTCAGCAAATTCAACTGCTTTACGAATGGCATTGTCACCGCCAGCGATTAACCCAACCACAATACCGTGGTCAATTCCAAAAGTTGGAGGACATTCACTAGCGTCAACAATTCCAAGTCGTCCACTAGTGCCTGCGCCTAGGTAAAATAATCTTCCTCCCAATTTCATTCTTTCAAAACAAGCATCTACAAAACGTTCAATAGCAGAAATCTCATTTTCAACAGCGTAAGCAACTTTTTTATCTTCAGAATTTATCCCTTTTAATAATTCTAAAGTGGACAATTTTTCTAAATGGTCAAAATTTGAAGCAGATTCAGTAATGTTTTTCATTCTTATATTAAATAAGCTTTCGATTCAGTAGGAGACAAATCTACCTCCACTCTATCTTTTAAGGTTGTTGATAAACTTAATCCAACAAAATCTGCTTTGATTGGATATCGTCTATGTTGTCTATCAACTAAAGTAACAGTTTTAATAGCTTTAGTGGGTTGTTCCAAAAATTTCAATAAAGAGTATTGCATCGTTTTTCCAGAATTTATCACATCATCTACTAAAACGATATAGCCTTTCTTAATAACTTCATTATCAATAGACAATAGAATTGGTTCACTCCAAGGTTCTTCTTTGTTTACTATTATTTCAAAATGAACAACCTCAACATTAGAATTAAGAGCAATTATTTCTGTAAATTTCTTAGCTAGTTCGTAACCATTTCCTACAATTCCACCGATAAATATTTTATCTTCTTCAAAACTATTTTCTAGTATTTGATGACCTAAACGTATAATTTTCTGTTGAATTTGTAAATGATTTAAAAAAACTTGCATTTTGAACTTTTTTAAACAAAGATAGGATTTTGAAGAAAGCTAAAAATTAAAATAGTATTTATAATTCAATTCAGATATTTCTAAATTATCATTTCATAAAAAAGGCTACCTAAAATTGGTAGCCTTTTAATTCATAAATTAATAATTATTTTTTCTGAATCAAGAATTCTGTTCTTCTGTTTTCTTGGTGTTCTTCTTCTGAACATTCAACACCATCATCACATCTGTTTTTTAATTTGTTTTCACCATAACCTTTGAAAGTTATTCTACTAGGGTCTTTGATACGTTTTTTTATGTATGTAGCAGCAGAAACAGCTCTTCGTTGTGCCAATGCTTCATTGTACTCATCTGAAGCTCTACAATCTGTATGAGAACCTAATTCAATTTTAATTGTAGGATTATCATTCATCACTTGAACAACTTTATCTAAGATAACTTTAGCATCAGGACGTATATTGTGTTTATCTAAGTCATAAAGAATTAAGAATGGACCTATGTCTACTGAATCTTTTTGAATTGTTAACAAGTAAGACAATTTAATAATTGAATCCATACCTAATTTTATTTTTAAATCGAAACGATCATTCAAATATCCTTCTGCCGAAACGAAAACTTCATATTCTAATTCATCACCAAAGTTTTTACCTTTTGTAATATCTGAAACAAATTCACCATTTTTATTAGTTAAGTCAGTTTCTTTAGATTTAGATTTCAATTTAAATTCAACTTTTGCATTTTCAATTCTTGCACCAGAAATTTTGTCAGCTACCGTTCCTTCAACTGTGTATTTGAAGAAAGGTAAAATCATTTTCATATCATCATCTAACAATACTTTTTTGTTAACTTCTTGATAAGCTAGATCACAGTTGGTTGAGAATTTTTCTTTGTATGGATCTTTTACAGAAGAGTTATAATAAAATGCTAATTCGTATTCTTTACATTTTTCAAGTTTGTAAAAGAAACCACCGTCTCTAATTCTTGGAGTAATAACATTAGCAGTTTGATCAGCACAATTAATACATTTAACTGTCACGTATGAGTTTTCAGGAATTGGTTTACCTTTAACATGAATTATTTGACCATTCAAGAAAGCAAGGTTTTTAACTTTTGGATCAGCTAACTTAACTTCATAAATATCTTTTTCACCTAAACCACCTTTTCTGAAAGATGTTAAATACGCTTTTGTACCATCAGCTGTGTGAGTATAAAAATAATCGTCACCAACGCTGTTAATAGGATATCCTAAGTTTTTCGGTGTTGACCAAACTCCATTTTCATCGCGGACAGTCATAAAAATATCAAATAATCCCATACTAGTTGAATCTTCACTTGAGAAATATAGTGTAGCATTATCTAGCCCCATGAAAGGAGATTCTTCAGCGCTCCAAGAATTGATATTTCCACCCATATTTTTCACTTCAGTCCAATTCCCGTCTTTTCTCTCCATATAATAGATGTCTCTTTTACCATATCCTCCTTTTTTATCAGAAACGAAGAATATCATGTTACCATCTGGAGATACTGTATAATGTGTTTCCCACCATGTACCGTCATTTACTTTAGCGTTATCTACAGCTTTCATATTGGTAAATTTGTTATCAATAAAATCTGTATAGTAGATATCCCCAATACCACTTTTGTCATTATATAGATAAATTCTTCTTTCATCAATACTAACACTCACTGTTGATTCATTAGATTGAGGTCTATTCATACCTAATCTATATGGAGCATTCCAAGATTGATCAACTTTTACGTTTGCTTGATAAATGTCTTCAGAATAATGATTCAACATAGGATCTCTAAAGTTTTCTGTTGATTTATCTTCCCAAGGTCTTCTTGAAGTAAAATATAAAGCTTCTCCATCAATTGAGATATTTGACGAAAAGTCAGCATAAGGTGTATTAATAGTTTCACCTAAGTTTTTCACAACATCTGAAGTAGGATTTGCTATTAATCTTTTTGCAACGCTACATTGTATAATTCTTTTTTTCGCTTCAGGAATTAACTCTGATTCTTTAGTCGTATTATCTAAGAATTTCTTATAATTCTCAACTGCTTTTTCAAATTGTTCATCTAAATGATAAGCACGACCTAAATGATAAAATACATCAGCAGGTACAGCCCCTTCACGAGTGGTGTAAATATCATAATTTTTATCAATCGGATTAGTAGATGCTTTTGTTAAATATGATATTGCTTTAACATAATCTTGACGCATATCAAGTTCAATAAATCCTTTACGATAATTGTAATTACCACTTTCAGGATTAATTTCCAACAAACGATTAGTAATTAAATCAGCAAAGTGATAAAAATTTTCTTGAAGAAAACGAGATGATTGAACCACTAAATCTTTTTCACTTGCAGTAGCAATCAAATTTTTCACCTCTGGCTCAGAGTATTGCGCTTTTAAAGAAAACGTTGACAATAATAAAACTAAGACTAATAATTTTTGCATGTTGTTATTTTTATTTGTAAATAGGTACTATATTATTTAAAATTCACTGTTAATATCAAAAGATTCAAGGTAATCGGCAACTCTTCTTACAAATTGTCCACCCAATGCTCCATCGACAACTCTATGATCGTAAGAATGTGAAAGGAACATTTTGTGTCTAATTCCTATAAAATCTCCTTCAGGTGTTTCAATTACAGCTGGTACTTTACGAATTGCTCCTAAAGCTAATATTGCAACTTGAGGTTGATTTATAATAGGAGTTCCCATAACATTTCCAAATGAACCAACATTTGTTACTGTATATGTTCCACCTTGAATATCTTCTGGTTTTAATTTATTTGCTCTTGCACTATTTGCCAATCCATTAACTGATTTAGTTAATCCAGTTAAATTCAATCTATCAGCATTTTTAATAACAGGAACAATTAAATTTCCAGATGGAAGAGCCGTTGCCATTCCAATGTTTATATCTTTTCGTTTAATGATAGTGTTTCCTGAAACAGAAACGTTTACCATCGGAAAGTCTTTAATTGCTTTTACAATGGCTTCAATCATAATCGGCGTAAAAGTAATATTTTCTCCCTCTCTTTCCAAAAACTTCTTTTTGACCTTGTTACGCCAGTTTACAATATTAGTTACATCAGCTTCAACATAAGATGTTACATGAGGGGAAACATGTACTGACATTATCATGTGATCCGCAATTAATTTACGCATGCGATCCATTTCGATAATCTCATCTCCTGGATTTGGTAAAACAATTGGTTCTTTAATATTGGATAAGAAATTTCCACTAACATTATTAGTTGAAACTATTTGAGGAGTTGTAACTGAACCTACTTCTTTTTTCACAACCTCATTAACTGGAACAGCTATTATATCTGATTTTGTTTCAAGGAATAATAATATATCCTTTTTTGTTATTCGTCCTTCTTGTCCAGTTCCTGTAATTAAATTTATCTGAGCTTGAGTAATTCCTTCCTTTTCTGCAATACTTCTAACTAATGGAGAAAGAAATTTACCTGAATTACTGTTCTTAGAAAGCTTTTCAGAAGTCAAGTTATTATCTACAGAAACTGAATTTGATTGAACTTCTGCTTTTGGTTCAGATACAGCAACAACGGAAGAGATTTCCTGAACAGAACTATCTCCACCAGTTGACAAAATTGCAATCACATCCCCTACTTGTGCAACTTGATCTTTTTCGAAAAAAATTTTAACCAAAACGCCCGCTGCTTCCGAAGGAAGTTCGTTATCAACTTTGTCTGTTGCTACTTCAACAAGAGGTTCATCCACACTAACATTGTCTCCAACATTCTTCAACCAATTAGTAATTGTTGCTTCTGTAACACTCTCCCCCATTTTTGGAAGTCTAATCTCTATTTCTGCCATAACTTTTTAAATACTCGCATTAGAAAGCGCGGTAAAGATAATAAATACGTTTGAATTAGGATAACAATAAACCAATTATCTATCTAATTCATTCCAATTATTTATGATTATCATAAAATCTAATCCTATTTTATAGTTTTTTGCATAAAATAAATTGCTATCATCCTCATCTTCTTTTTTAACTTGAAATGGTCTTAAGACGCCTTCTTTAATAATAGGTAAGCTCTTTAAATTGGAATCTTTTGTCGTAAAATAACCAACAAATGTTTTTTTACCAACAAATATTTGAAATAGATTTTTTAAATATTTAGTTTTATTCTTAAAATAAAAAATTAATATCGGTGTAACCAAAAATAAACCTAAACTTAATGTAAAGTCCAAAATTCGTTTAGATCTTAAGTTTTCTGGTTTACTAATAGCATTGAAGTTCAAAGCATATAAATCACCTGAAGTATCAATTGAATTACTTCCTATTAAATAACTTGTTTCTGGTGGAGCAATTTTAAAATCGATTTCAATTGAATTGATTTTTGTCATAACTTCAATTATCTCCTTAGAAGTTAAATCTTTAGAACAAAAAATGAGTTCGTTGATTTTATGAATGTCTACAACTTGATCAATTTGACCCTTTAATCCGATTGATTTTGAATAAGCTTCCTCAATTCCAATACCGTAAACAACTTCAATTGAAGGATAGGTATTGCTCAAAATAAACTCAACTCGCTTAAACTCCTCTTCGTTACCTATAATTGCAAAACGCTTTTTGGGAGCTTTCGGAAAACTCAATGAATTTGTCTTAAAAAGATTCCAAAAAATCCGAGTAAGATAAAATCCAAAAATCACCCAAATAGTTCCTACAAGTATATATAATCTTGAAAATTGCCAATCTTTTGGAAGTAAGGCATAAACTGTCAAAATAAAAATAGTTCCAAAAAATGTCGATTTTACAATAGTTTTTCGACTAACACCTTTGTCATAAACTCCAAAAATCATTGCAGAGATTAACCAAACAGAAGCATAAATAGGAATTTGTACTTTTAAAACTAAATCAGGAAAATGAATATCGTGATTTGACCATTGATTCGTTATTAAAACAAGACCCGAAAGGAAAATTGTGAAATCAATAAAAGGAAGTGCTGCTTTTTTAATCAAACGATTTCCAAGCGCCAATGAAGCTCGGAAATAAATTGCTAAATTAATTGCAAATGAAAAAAGCCTAGCGTTATTATTCGAAAAATGCTTGTTTGCAAACAAAATCATCGCTCTGTAAAACACAAAGACATAATTAACACTACTTTTCTTTGTGCTTTCTCCCTTGTAATGAATAATCTTGGTTTGTGGGAAATAGAAATTTTTATACCCTCCTAACTGAATTCTATAGGACAAATCAATATCCTCACCGTACATAAAGAACTGTTCGTCAAGTAATCCAACTTTATCCAATGTTTCTGAGCGCATTAACATAAAAGCCCCACTTAAAACGTCAATTTCATTTATTTCAAATTCGCTTAAATAACCCAAATGATACTGTCCAAATGTTTTTGATTTAGGAAAAACCCGAGCTAAACCAAATATTTTATAAAAGGAGACAGTTGGTGTTGGTAAACCACGTTTTGATTCTGGTAAAAACTTCCCTTTTCCATCTACCATCCTCACTCCTAGCCCACCTGCGTCTGGATGTTCATCCATAAATGCAACAGTCTTAACAAAAGTGTCTTCTTCAATTACTGTATCTGGATTCAACAATAAAATATAACGAGCATCACTTAAATGAATAGCTTGATTGTTTGCTTTTGAAAATCCAACATTATCCTTATTTGCAATGACATTTACAACGGGAAACTTCTCTCGAACCATTGCAACCGAACCATCAATTGAGTTATTATCAACGACGAATACTTGTACCTTTAATTGCTTTGAAGCGGATTCAACAGCATTTAAACATTGCTCTAAAAAATATTCTACATTGTAATTAACAATGACAACTGATAAATCAAATGAATAGGTTTTATTCATCACGCATTTTCAATTGCAATACAAGAAATCTCTATTGTAACATCTAAAGGTAGTCTTGCGACTTGTACTGTTTCTCTGGCTGGTGGAATACCTTGAAAATAGCTTGCATAAATTTCATTTACCTTGGCAAAATCATTTAAATCTTTTAGGAAAATACTACATTTTACAACATTTTCAAATGTCATTCCTGCCGCTTCTAATAAACGTTCAATGTTTTTCAAGACACGATGAGTTGCTCCCTCAATTGTTGCGATTTCAAGCTGGCCTGTTTCAGGATTTAACGGAATTTGTCCACTCACAAAATACATTCCATTCATTAAAATAGCTTGACTATACGGACCAACAGGTGAAGGTGCATTAGGTATTTGAATTGCTTTTTTGCTCATTTGAAAAGTAAAATTGTTTGTTTGACTCAAATTTCTACATTTGCAAAGAAACAAAAATCAATTAAAGTGAAAGTGTTAATCGTAGATTTTTATGACTCATTTACTTACAATTTAGCTCACTATTTCGAAAAGCTCGATTGTGAGGTTAGTGTAATTAGAAATGACGAACTCGATTTATCTACAATTAAGTTTTTTGATAAACTCGTACTTTCACCTGGACCAGGATTACCAAAAGAAAAGAAAAATATATTTGAATTACTTGAACAATTTAATGGAAAAATTCCAATTTTAGGTATTTGTTTAGGCATGCAAGCAATTGGTGAATTTGTGGGTGGAAGTATTCAAAACCAATCAATTGTAAAACATGGATTATCTGAAAAAATTACGATTTCTAACACTAATTGTTTGTTTCATTCATTTCCAAAATCTATCAATGTTGGACTTTATCACAGTTGGGAAGTTGTTAACATTCCATTAGAAAACATCTCTTCTACTTCTGAAAATAAAGTGATAATGGCAATCGAATTCCCAGAACAAAAACTTTATGGAGTTCAATTTCACCCAGAATCTATTTTGACAGAAAATGGACTAGCACTTTTACGTAATTTCTTAAACCTTAACTAATATGAAATCATTTATCTTATTTTTTTCATTACTTTATTCTGCAACTTCTTTTTCCCAATCTTGTTTAGGTCAGTGGGTGACAATTGATGATGAAACGGGAGAAAAAAAATCTGTAGTTGAACTTTACAAAAAAGACGACAAAATGTATGGGAAGATCGTCTATTTATTTCCTAGAAAAGGAATTGAGAAAGACCCAAAATGCAAAGAATGTCCTGGTGATTTAAAAAACAAACCAATCGAAGGAATGGTTATCGCTAAAAATTTAAAATGGAACGAGAGTGAATGGGCTGGTGGAACGATTTTAGACCCTGAAAACGGAAAAGTTTATACAGTAAAAATTTGGATTAACCCTGACAACTTTAAAAGACTGAATGTCAGAGGATACATCGGTCCGTTCTACCGTACGCAAACTTGGCTTAAAGCAGAAAAAGAATATTGATTTAATTTTTCATTGAACTTTTCTTAGACGTTTTTGTTTATTCAAAAAAAAACTTTTGAATGAAAAAAATCTTTCTACTCCTAATTTTAGCATCAATTTCTTTTAATTTTCTTTCTCAATCTAGTCTTGTAAAAGGGAAAGTTACAAATAGCTTAAATAATGAACCTATTTCTTTTGCGAAAATTGTGGTTGTTGATCAACAAAAAGGCGCAATTTCTGATGAAAATGGTTTATTTGAAATATCTGGTTTAAATCCAGGATTTTATTCTTTTAAAGCAACTGTTGCAGGTTTTGAAGAACTAGTAATAAACGAAATACCCGTAACAAATGCACGTTCAATTGAACTTAATTTTGAGCTAAATGCAATTGTTTTAGAGCAAAAAGAGGTTGTAATTAAAGCGTCTCCTTTTCAACGTAAATCAGAATCTCCTGTTTCATTAAAAACCTTGAATGCAACTGAAATAGAACGTTTACCCGGCGCAGGTCGTGACGTGAGTAAAGTTATTGCTGCTTTACCTGGTGTTGCTTCTCGTGCAACTTTCAGAAACGACATCATCATTCGTGGTGGTTCTCCTGGTGAAAATAAATTTTATTTGGATGGAATCGAAGTTCCTAACATCAATCACTTTGCGACACAAGGAAGTAGCGGTGGACCAGTTGGTTTATTAAACGTTAACTTTATTCGTGAAGTTGATTTTTATTCGGGTGCGTTTCCTTCAAATCGTGCAAATGGCTTGAGTTCTGTTTTAGCTTTCAAACAAAAAGACGGAAATCAAGATGCGTTTATCACGAATTTCGCTTTAGGTTCGAGTGATGCAGCCTTGACTTTCGATGGTCCGATTGGAAAAAAAGTTGACTTCATTTTTTCAGCAAGAAGATCATATTTACAATTTCTTTTTGCAGCATTACAGTTGCCAATTCTGCCTACTTACAATGACTTTCAATACAAATTCAACTATAAAGTAAACGACAAAAATAAAATCACATTCATAGGTTTAGGTGCAATTGATGATTTCAGATTGAATGCGAAAGTGAATGAAAACGTTACTGATTCGGCAACGAGAGAAAGCAACAATTATATTTTGAACAATTTGCCTCTTCAAAAACAGTGGAATTATACAGTTGGTGTTAATTGGTTGCATTATTCTAAAAACTCTTATCAAAATATTATTGTAAGCAGAAACATGTTAAATAATACAACTGAAAGAACTTCCAATAAAATTCCTGCACCTGATAATGTTATTTTGGATTACTCTTCATTTGAAGCAGAAAACAAATTTCGTTTTGAAAACACCTATAACAAAAATGGTTGGAGGTTAAATGCAGGTGTTGGCTACGAATTCGCAAAATATTACAACTCTACTTTTAATAGAATTACTATCCAAGGTGTTCCAGTGTTAATTGATTTTGAATCAACTTTAACTTTACATAAGGTTGCATTATTTGGTCAATTGAGTAAATCGTTGTTGAAAGAAAAATTAAACTTATCCCTTGGTTTAAGAACAGATGTAAACAGCTATGCGAAAAGTATGATGAATCCATTGGATCAATTATCTCCGAGCTTTTCTGTCAACTATCGTTTGAATAGTCAGTGGGCACTCAATGCAAATATTTCTCGCTACCATCAGTTACCAGCTTACACTATTTTAGGTTATCGTGATGCAAACGGCGTTCTAAAAAACAAAGAAAATGATTTAAGATATATCAGTGCGAATCATTTTGTTTTAGGAACTGAATATTTAACCAAATTCGATTCTCGCTTTACTTTAGAAGGATTTTTCAAAAGCTACAACCGTTATCCATTTTCATTAAAAGACTCTTTGAGTTTAGCAAATATTGGTTCTGATTTTGGCGTTGTTGGTAACGAGGAAGTAAAATCAATTTCTACAGGAAGAACTTACGGAGTTGAATTTTTATACCAACAAAAAATGTACAAAG
>Ga0247831_1001729_pt1 | contig 38906 bp, 35 predicted proteins | sample LaCruzMarch2015__9_FD_192406 | JGI IMG/M metagenome (GOLD analysis project Ga0247831, IMG submission 192406) | Freshwater microbial communities from meromictic Lake La Cruz, Castile-La Mancha, Spain - LaCruzMarch2015_1m | ecosystem: Environmental > Aquatic > Freshwater > Lake | place: Spain...
GAATCCAAGCCCCTTTTCGCCACAAGGCCCCCGATTTCCGACGCAGCCCGCATGCGCCCCCTTGCAAGGGCACGCCATTCGCCGCACCCAAGTCAGTGACGCCACCGCAGGGGACCCGCCCACCATGACGACGCAGCCCAACATCCTGATCCTGATGGTCGACCAGTTGACCGGCACCCTGTTCCCCGACGGCCCGGCCGCCTTCCTGCACTGCCCCAACCTGCGCCGCCTTGCGTCCCATTCGGTGCGGTTTGCCAACGCCTATACCGCCTCGCCGCTCTGCGCCCCCGCCCGCGCGTCCCTGATGTCGGGGCAGTTGCCCCGCCGCACCCGGGTCTATGACAACGCCGCCGAGTTTGCCTCCGACATCCCCACCTATGCGCACCACCTGCGGCGTGCGGGGTATTACACCTGCCTGTCGGGCAAGATGCACTTCGTTGGCCCGGATCAGTTGCACGGGTTCGAGGAACGACTGACCACCGACATCTACCCCGCCGACTTCGGTTGGACCCCGTACTGGCGCAAACCGGGGCAGCGGATCGACTGGTGGTATCACAACCTCGGTTCGGTGACGGGCGCAGGCGTCGCCGAAACCACCAACCAGCTTGAATACGATGACGATGTCTGCCATCAGGCCACCCAGAAACTCTACGACCTCTCGCGCGGGCTGGACCCCCGGCCCTGGTGCCTGACGGTCAGCTTCACCCACCCACACGACCCCTTTGTCGCCCGGCGCAGATACTGGGACCTCTACGACGGCATCCCGGAACTGGAGCCGCCCGAAGCCATCCCCTACGCCGACATGGACCCCCACAGCCAACGCCTGATGGACGCCTGCGACTGGCAGGCGCTGACCATCACCCCCGATCACATCCGCCGCGCCCGCCAAGGCTATTTCGCCAACATCAGCTATGTCGACGACAAGATCGGCGAGATCATCCGCACCATCGAGGACACACGGCAGGAGGCGATCGTGATCTTCGTCTCCGACCATGGCGAGATGCTGGGCCGCCGGGGCCTGTGGTTCAAGATGACCTTCTTCGAAGGTGCCGCCCGCGTGCCGATGATGATCGCCGCGCCCGGCCTCGCGCCGCGCACCGTGACCACCCCGGTCTCGACGATCGACCTGCTGCCGACCTTCTGCGACCTGATCGGCCTCGATCTGACCGACATCGCGCCCTGGACCGACGGCGAAAGCCTGATCCCGGTCGCGCTTGGCCAAGACCGCGCAACGCCGGTCGCGATGGAATATGCCGCCGAGGGCTCAATCGCGCCTGTCGTCGCTCTTCGCACCGGGGCCTGGAAATACATCCACTGCCCCGCCGACCCCGACCAGCTTTACGACCTTGTCGCCGACCCCGGGGAACGCGACAATCTGGCAGCGGACCCGCGCGCCGCCGAGGTGCTGGCCCACTTCACCGCGCTGAGGAACGCCCGCTGGGATCTGCCCGCCTATGACGCCGAAGTGCGGCAATCCCAGGCCCGCCGCTGGGTGGTCTACCCCGCACTGCGCAACGGCACCTACTACCCCTGGGACCACCAGCCCCTGCAAAAGGCGTCGGAACGCTACATGCGCAACCACATGGACCTGAACGTGCTGGAAGACAGCAAACGCTTCCCGCGTGGCGAGTAACCCCGGACGTCCGTCCCGCCCCGCCGGACAGGACGCTCCGCGGGGGATATTTGAAAACAGGTGATACCCCTTTCATCCGTTCATGAATATCCCCGCCGGAGGCCCGACGCTGCCGCCTTCCCACCGATCCAACCGAGGCACCAAAGCCGGATGAGGGGCCTCGATGGCCCCGAGAACGGCCCCCCGTCGCAGATCAGCGTGCGTCGGCCAGCACGATCTCCGCGCCCTTCCAACCCATCATCATCGCCGGGCCGTTGGTGTTGCCCGCCATCAGGTTGGGGAAACTCGACGCGTCGATCACCCGCAGCCCCGCCACCCCATGCACCCTGAGCCGCGCATCCACCACCGATGTCGCGGGCGACGGGCCCATCCGGCAGGTGCAGCTCGGGTGATAGACCGTCCCCGACCGCCGCCGGAAATCGGTGATCATCTCGTCATCGGTCACGACTTTCGGCCCGGGCCGCAGCTCTTCCTCGATCACCCGCGCAAAGGCCGGCTGTGCCGCGATGGTGCGCAGGAACTTGCAGGCCAGCAGCATCTCCTCGACATCGCGGTTGGTGGAATAGGCATTCGCCGTGATCACCGGATGCACGAACGGGTCGGGCGAGCCGATCCGGATATGTCCCCGGCTGGTCGGCCGGCAGTTGGAAAGCCCCAGCGACAGCCCCTGAAACGGGTCCGGCGTCAGCAGGGGCCTCTCGCCATCCTTCGGGATCAGCGTCGAAAACGCCTGCATGTAAAGCTGCATGTTCGGCCGTTCGAGATCGGGCGAGGTCTTGAAGAACCCCCCCCCATGGTTGATCGACTTGGCCAAAGGCCCGCCCCCGGTGAACACATATTGCATCCCCACCAACAGCTTGCCCCACCACGGCCGCAGCACGCCGTTATACGTCGCGACCTTCATCTTCCAGGTGTAGTTCAACCCCTGATGATCGTTCAGATGGTCCCCCACGTTGGGATTGTCCACCACCACCGGCACGCCTGCCGCCTGCAACACGGCCCCCGGCCCCACCCCCGACAGTTGCAGCAGTTGCGGCGAGTTGATCGCCCCGCCCGACAGGATCACCTCCCCCCGGCAGCGCAGGGTCACCATCCGGCCCTTGTGGCGATACTCCACCCCCACCGCCCGGCCGCCTTCAAGGATCACCCGGCTCACATGCGCCCCGGTCACCACCTTCAGGTTGCGCCGCCCCATCGCCGGCCAAAGAAACGCGCGCGCCGCCGAATTCCTGCGCGCGTTCTTGACCGTCAACTGATAGGTTCCCGCGCCTTCCTGGCTTTCCCCGTTGAAATCGCGGTTATAGGCCAGCCCCGCCTGCCCGCAGGCCGCGATGTAATCCGCCACCAACGGATGCAGCCCCTTGCGGTTTTCGCTGATGAACAGCGGCCCGCCGGTGCCGCGCCACGCATCCCCCCCGGCCTCGGTATGCTCCATCGCCTTGAACGCGGCCAGAACCTCCGGCCACCCCCACCCCGGATTCTCCGCCCCCCATTCCTCGTAATCCGCCTGGTGCCCGCGAATATACACCATCGCGTTGATCGACGATGACCCCCCGAGGATCTTCCCCCGCGGCCAGTAATCCCGCTGCCCCAGAAGCCCCGGATCGGGTTCGGTCTGATACATCCAGTTTACGGCCGGGTCGTAGAACAGCTTGCCGTAGCCGAGCGGCAGATGGACGTAAAACCGCGCATCCGACCCCCCCGCCTCCAGCACCGTCACCCGATGCTTGCCGCTCTCGGACAGCCGGTTGGCCAGCACACACCCCGCCGACCCGGCCCCCACGATGATGTAGTCCCTATCCATACCAGTCCCCACACCCGCGTCCGGGCGAGGGATTGGTAGCGCAGGGTTGGGGCGGGAGATGGGCGGGAAGCGACGCGAAGGGGTCGGTTTTGGGGGGAACTGTTCGCTACCGCTCGCCAATCTCAAAGGTTTCCACGAACTCTCTGGCAATGCGAGATGGGATGGCATTCGCATTTCTAACTGAGCCAAACGTATCTAGCGACTTTGAAAAGTCTCGTATAAGAGCCGCTGGCTGGCTCCCGTTCGAGATGACAAACTCCCAAAGACCCGATATCAAAAAAGATTGATGGTCATAGCTCGCTCTCGACTCCGATGAGTCATTTATGTGAACTTCTTTGATGCCGTAGAACAGTTTGATCTCAGAGACAGTTGCGGAACCTTCCTTCGCCCTGGTATACAATTCCGGGTCAAAGTGTTTGAACAACATCATGGATACTATTATAACTTTGTAGCCCCAAACATACCTAGACAAATCGTCTCGCGTGGCCAGAATCGCAATCTGAGTCAGCAATCGCCCCAAGTCTCGTATTGATACACTTGATGATCTCAGGCGCATGACAAGATGCGCTTGAAACAAGCCCGTTAAATCATCTGGAATTCCCATGCTTTCCGATGCTGCTCGAAAATACACAAGTTGCACGCGTGCGGAATTGTCAAGGCCAACTTCGTCTGGTAAGCGCACGAACATGGTGATGAAGCGTCTCAAGTATTCTTCACCGTTTATGCCAGATCCGTACCGAACACCGACAGAACTCTTGAGGGCTTCATGATTAACACCCAATAGAAAATGAACGTTGGGCACAGAGAAAAAGTGCTTCATTACCTCTAGAAGCCCGAGCGCAAAATCTGGCCGACACCTATCAAGTTCATCAACTACCACTATAAGACTAAACGGCTTCCCATCAGGAGCCTGCGCCTGTTCAGCCAATGACGAAAGCGCTGCCTTGAATTCTACCATAGCTTGGCGGCGACCATTCTCGCGCTTCCAGAAATCTTCCGTTACTTTCTCAAGCTCTTTTCCAAGTGCCCCAATTGCCGCGTCTCCGAGGGAACTTGCCAACTCCGATGCCCCCGAAGTTGCAACAGACAAAGCAACTCGCGCAGCAGGCCGCGCAAGTTTGAAAGCGGCGGACTTAACCTTACTCCAAGTCTTGCGTTGCTCTGCTTTTGTCAGCCTTTCGCCAATCACACCTGTAAGTGCTAGGAGGGGATCATCAAGGAAGTCATGTGCAAACGCGTCAAAATATATTGTGGTCCCGCGCCCGCCGTTCTCAAGTCTGTGCGCTCCCACCCAGCGCTTGAGAAAATGTGTCTTTCCGGTTCCCCATGCCCCGTCCAAAGCAACAACCATGGGCTGATCAATTGAGTCAAAAAGCTTGGACAACCTTTGGCCTACTATCTTTCTGTTTAGTAGGTCCTCGGTGCCAAAGCCCTCATTGTACAGATCAACTTCAGACTCAGGCGGAAACAGTTGCATGCGTGCACTCCTAAACGAAAGGCCTTCACCTCAATAGGCATCTTGTTGCATTCGTGCAAACGGATGCAGACCGCAGGAGAGGCAATTCTTCCTTACGTTTCCTACCCCCCTCACCTCCCCTTCCAAACCGGGTCCCGCTTCTCGGCAAAGGCCCTTGCCCCCTCCAGTTGATCCTCGCTGGAATAGAGCCGGTCCACCGTCGCCAGTTGTCGCTTCGTCACCCGGTTCATCGCGTCGGCAAACCGCATCCCTTCCGCCTCGCGCACCACTTCCTTGATTGCGGAATAGACCAGCGGCGGGCCGCTTTCCAGCAGCCGCGCCAGGTCCCAGGCCTTGGCCAGCAACTCGGCCCCCGAACAAATCTCCTTCACGATCCCCCACCGCAACGCCTCGTCCGCGTCAAACCACCGCCCCGTCAGCAGCAGATCCATCGCCACATGATAGGGGATGCGCTTGGGCAGCTTGATCGACGCCGCATCCGCCACCGTCCCCGACCGGATTTCTGGCAGCGCAAAGGTCGCGTTGGACGAACACAGGATCAGATCGCAGGACAGCGCCAGTTCAAGGCCCCCGCCACAGCAGATGCCGTTCACCGCCGCAATCACCGGCTTGTTCAGATGCGGCAGTTCCTGCAACCCGCCGAAACCGCCCACGCCGTAATCGCCATCCACCGCATCGCCATCTGCGGCCGCCTTCAGATCCCAGCCGGGGCAAAAGAACTTCTCGCCCGCCGCCCGCAGGATCGCCACGCGCAAGGCGTCATCATCGCGAAAGGCGCGGAACACCTGCCCCATGATCCGGCTGGTGGCCAGATCAATCGCGTTGGCCTTCGGGCGGTCCAACGTCACCTCCAGCACCGCCCCTTCGACCCGCGTGCGGATCGGCCCGTCCAACAGCATGTCCATCACACCCTCCTGATCAGCGCATCCACCGCGACCGCCCCATCCACCCGCAGCAGCACCGGATTGATTTCAACCTCTTCGAACGACGGGTCTGCCATCAGCGCGCCCACCCTTACCGCCATCGCACAGAGCGCGCCGACATCCGCGCGCGCCCGCCCGCGATATCCGTCCAGCAGCGGCCACAACCGCAAGCCGCGCAGCGCCCCTAAAACCTGCGCTTCGGTCACCGGCAGCACCAGCGTTGCCACATCGGCCAGCAGTTCCGCCGTCACGCCGCCCAGGCCCACTGTCAACGTCACCCCGTAAACCGGATCGCGCCGCAGCCCCAGCAGCACCTCGGCCACCGCGCCCGTGACCATCTCCTCGACCAGATAGCCTGTGGCCCCCGGCATCGGCGCTTGCCCCGCCAGCGACGAAAGCCCCAAGCGCACCGCCCCGCTTTCCGTCTTGTGGGCAAACCCCAACCCCTTCAGCGCATAGGGCGGGGTCAACCCCGCCACCTCCAACTCCTCCAACGTCGCCCCCGTGACCCCGCGCGGCACGGCAACCCCCGCCTGCGCCAGAACTGCCTTCGCCTCGGCCTCGGTCAACAACCGCCCCTCGACCGGCACCACCGGCAAGGGCTGCCACCCCGGCTCCCCGGCGGGCATCTGTGCCGCCCGGATCGCAGCCAGAGCCGTTTCGAGCCCCATCAGCGGAACGACCCCCTGCGCCATCAGAGCGACAGCCCGCCCCTCGTCGAAATTCTCGGGAAGCGAGGCGACCGGAAAGGCCGGCTTTCCCGTCGCCTGCGCCGCCGCAACAATCGCCTGAAGGGCCGGCTCATAGCCCGCCGGATCACAGCGGTCGGGGCGCGGCGGGTCGATCAGGAACAGGCCCGCATCATAGCCCGCCAGCATCGTTGTGAACACATCCGTGGTGCGCGGCCCGTCCCCCCAGATGAAGGTGTGATAGTCGAGCGGGTTGGCGATGGTCACGATCGGCCCGAGAATTTCGCCCAACCGGGCCCGCACCCCTTCGGACGGCGGCGGAAAGTCGATGCCGAAAGGCGCGGCGAGATCCGCCACCAGCCCCGCCTCGCCCCCCGAACACGACAGCGAACACAACCGCCGCCCCAACCCCGGCCCGTGCACGTGGAAGATCTTCAGCGTCTCGATCATCTCGGCGGGCGTCGCTACCTCTGCCACCCCGATCTGCCGCAGATAGGCGCTCGACGCGGCCCCACCCCCGGCCAGCGACGCGGTATGCGAGGCGGCGGCGCTCTGGCTCAACTCCGTCTTGCCCGACTTGATGCAAACGATCCCCTTGCCGGCCGCCCGCGCCGCCTGTGCCAGCGCGGCGAACCCCGCCGCATCGTCGAACCCTTCCACATACATCCCGAGCGCCGTCACCCGGTCATCGGCCAAGAGCGCCCCCGCCAGTTCCGCCAACCCCACCACAGCGGCATTGCCCAGACAGGCGACATAGGCCACCGGCAAGGCGCGGGCCTGCATCGACAGGTTGATCACGATGTTGGACGATTGCGACAGCAGCGCCACCCCCCGCTCCACCCTCACCCCGCCATGCTGATCAGGCCATAGCAACGCCCCGTCCAGATAGTTGATCACGCCATAGCAGTTCGGCCCGAGAACCGGCATGTCGCCCGCCGCCGCCACCAGCCGCGCCTGCAGGCCCGGCTCCCCGGCCTCGGTCCAGCCGGAGGCGAAACAGATCGCCCCCCCTGCCCCCATCGCCGCAAGCTCGGCCACCACATCGACCGTGGCGAACCGGTTGACCCCGATGAACGTGGCATCGGGCGGTTCCGGCAGATCGGCCAGCGCGGCATAGGCCTGCAGACCCCCGACCTCGGCCTTCGTCGGATGCACCGGCCAGACCGGCCCGGCAAAGCCCATCTTGGCGCATTGCTCGATCACATTCTGCGCCCACCCCGCCCCCAGAACGGCGATGTGGCGCGGGCGGAGCAGGCGGTCGAGGCGCGTCATGTCAAAGGCTCCGCCCTGACCCGACGAAGCGGGGGCCAGCCCCCGCACCCCCGGGATATTTGTGAACGGATGATGACAGCAGGAAGCGCCCTGCTCCCACACTTGGGAGCAGGGACTTATCACCCGTTACCGTCATCGGGATCCCTCCCTGTTCGGCCGGTCCAGTGTGCGCAGAAAAGATTACCATCTGGTTACATCATCCGTTCCAAAATATCCTCGGGGGGTGAGGTGCGGCACGCACCGAGGGGGGCAGACAGCCCCCCTGCACCGCCTCAGCCGCCCAGCGGCCTCAGCAATTCGCGACTGATGATGTGGCGCTGGATCTCCGAGGTACCCTCCCAGATCCGCTCCACCCGCGCGTCGCGCCAGATGCGTTCCAGCGGCAATTCGTCCATCAGGCCCATGCCGCCGTGGATCTGGATCGCCTCGTCCGCGATCATCGCCAGCACCTCGGTCGCCTTCAGCTTGGCCATCGCCATGTCGGCTTCGGTCACCGTGCCCTGGTCATACTTCCACGCCGCCTCGCGGGTCAGCAATTCGGCCGCCTTCAGCTCCATCGCCATGTCGGCGAGCTTGAAGGACACCCCCTGGAACTTGCCGATCTGCTGGCCGAACTGGCGGCGGTCTGCGGCATAGGCGAACGCCAGGCCAAGCGCGCGGTCCGCCCGGCCCAGACAGGTGGACGCCACCTGCAGCCGGGTCGCGCCCAGCCATTTGCCCGCCACCTCGAACCCCTGATGCACCTCGCCCAGGATCTGCGAGGCGGGCAGGCGGCAATCGTCGAATTCCAGGATCATATTGTTGTAGCCGCGGTGCGACACGTTGCGATAGCCGTCGCGCACTGTGAACCCCTTGGTGCCCTTGTCGACCAGAAAGGCGGTGATCCGCTTTTTCGGCCCGCGCGGGGTATCTTCCTCGCCGCTCGCCATCCAGACGATGGCGAAATCCGCAACATCGGCATGGCTGATGAAATGCTTGGTGCCGTTCAGCACCCAGTCACCGCCCTCGGCCCGCGCCGTCGATTTCATTCCCCGCAGGTCGGACCCCGCGCCGGGTTCGGTCATCGCCTGGCAGTCGTGCCGCTCGCCGCGGATGCAGGGGAACAGATAGCGGTCCCGCTGTTCGGGGGTGCAGGCCAGCAGGATGTTCGACGGGCGGCTGACGCAGGTCCAGTGCAGGGCGTAGTTCGCCTTCCCCAGCTCCTTTTCGTACAGCAGCCAGGTCAGCGTATCCAGCCCCGCCCCCCCCACCTCTTCGGGCATGTTGGCGGCATAAAGCCCCGCCGCGCGCGCCTTGGCCGCGATGTCCTCGCGCAGGTCGGGGCGCAGGATGCCCGTGCGCTCCACCTCGGCCTCGTGGGGGTAAAGCTCGGCCTCGACGAAGGCGCGCGTCGCGTCGATGATCATCTGCTGTTCGGAGGAAATCCCGAAATCCATCGCCTACCCCCTTTGTCCGACAAACCGCCCCGCCGCAGCCGGACGCGGCAAGGCGGCATGCGCCTGCGCAATCGGCATCAGCCGATCCAGGATCGCCGCCGGGGCGGCCACCGTCTTGCCAGCCTTCATATCCACGTGCAGCAGCATCTGCTCGACGCTCGCCACCACCTCGCCGCCCCGTTCGATCGACAGCCACAGGTGCAGGCGCTTTTCATCGGCATGCAGCACCTGCAGCGTGCCGGTCAACGCGTCGCCCAGCTTCGCCTCGCCCAGATGCATCACATGGCTTTCCGCCGTGTAATACGAATGCCCCCCCTTCACATAGTCCATGTCGGCCCCGATCAGCCGCAGGAAGGCGTCGCAGGTTTCCGACCCGGCGAACAGATAACGGCTCTCGGTCATGTGGCCGTTGTAGTCGATCCACCCCGGCAGCACGGCCAGCCGCGCCATCACCATCGGCGCGCCCTGCGGCGTCGCGTGGATCTCGGCGCGACGCCGCGCGTCATGCTCCAGCAGCACGCGCCCCGCCCCCCAGTTGCGGTCCTTCAGCGCCCGCAGAAACCCGATCAGGTTGCTGTCCCTGATGCGCTCCAACTCGCGGATCGTGTGGTGGCCCGATTGCGCATCGGATTGCCCGGCGATCAGGTCCACCAACTCGTCGTTGAACTCGGGCACATCCATCAGCTTGGTCCAGGGCCAGGTCAGACACGGCCCGAACTGCGCCATGAAATGCTTCATCCCCGCCTCGCCGCCCGCCACCCGGTAGGTCTCGAACAGCCCCATCTGGCCCCAGCGCAACCCGAACCCCATGCGGATCGCCTCGTCGATCTCTTCCGTGGTGGCGATGCCGTCCTTGACCAGCCACAACGCCTCGCGCCAGACCGCCTCAAGGAAGCGGTCGGCGATATGCGCGTCGATCTCCTTGCGGATGTGCAGCGGGAACATGCCCAGGCCGCGCAGGGTTTCCTTGGCGCGCTCCACCAACGCCGCATCGGTTTTCACCGAAGGCACGATCTCGGCCAAAGGCAAAAGGTAGACCGGGTTGAACGGATGGGCCACGAAGATCACCGAAGGGTCCGCCGCCCCCTCCTGCAACTCACTCGGCTTGAACCCGCTGGTCGATGACCCGATCGGCACCCCGTGGCTCGCCTGCTGGATCTGCGCGAACACCCGATGCTTCAGGTCCAGCCGCTCGGACACCGACTCCTGAATATACTCCGCCCCCTCGACACATTCGGTGATCGACCCGGCAAAGCTAAGCACCCCCTCGACCGGCATCGGCACATCCGACAGCGCGGGCAAGGCGGCGCGGGCATTGCGCAACACCTCGCCGATCTTGCGCTCGGCCTCGGGGTCGGGGTCGAACACCGCAACGTCCCAGCCGTTCAGCAGGAACCGCGCCGCCCAACCGCCCCCGATCACCCCGCCGCCAATGATTGCCGCCTTGCGTGCCATTTCCGCCCCCTCAGATCAAATCGAACAGCCGCAGGTAACTGACGATCAGGATCGCCGCCCCGCCCGCCGTCACCACCACGTCCGGGCCGATCGGCCAGCCGCGCCCCACCACCACCGCCCGCACCACCAGCCCCATCGCAAAGGCCGCCAGAACCGGGCCGCCCAGCAGGATGACCAACGCCCGGTCGGTCGCCGTCGGCAGCCGGGCCGCCCAGACCACCCAGCCGACCGCCGCCACCCCGGCCACCGCCAGCCCCATGCCGACCAGCCCGCGCCACCCATCGACGGCGCGCGGCACCAGCATCACGCAGATCACCCCGAAAAGCCCGACCAGATGGATCACACCGGGCCGCGCTTTTCGAGCCGCAGCTTGGCGCGCACTTCGGCCGGCGTGATCACCCGCGCCCCGAGGTTGGAGATGATCGTCACCGCGCGTTCCACCAGTTGCGCGTTGGTCGCCAGAACCCCCTTGTCGAGCCACAGGTTGTCCTCAAGGCCAACCCGCACATTGCCCCCCGCCAGCACCGCCGCCGCGACATACGGCATCTGGTTGCGCCCGATCGAAAACGCGCTCCAGTGCCAGTCGGCGGGCACGTTGTTGACCATCGCGAGGAAGGTGTTCAGATCATCCGGCGCGCCCCACGGCACGCCCATGCAAAGCTGGACAAGAACCGGCGCGGGGATGACGCCTTCCTTGACCAGTTCCTTGGCGAACCACAGGTGCCCGGTGTCGAACGCCTCGATCTCGATGCGCACACCCGCATCGCGCATCCGCGTGCCCATGTCGCGCAACATGCCCGGCGTGTTGACCATCACATAGTCGGCCTCGTTGAAATTCATCGTGCCGCAGTCGAGCGTGCAGATCTCGGGTCGGCAGGCCACCACATGCGCCACCCGCTCCGCCGCCCCGGCCATGTCGCTCCGCTGCGACATCCGCGCCATCGCTTCGGTGCCATCGAACAAAAGATCGCCACCCATCCCGGCCGTCAGGTTCAACACCACATCGGTGGCACTGTCGCGCACCCGCTCTGTCACCTCGCGATACAACGCAGGCTCGCGGCTCGGCCTGCCGGTTTCGGGATCGCGCACATGGCAATGCACGATCGCCGCCCCCGCCTTGGCCGCCGCAATCGCGCTGTCGGCGATCTGCTGGGGCGAGCGCGGCACATGCGGTGAGCGGTCCTGCGTGCCCCCCGATCCGGTCACGGCACAGGTGATGAAAACCTCGCGGTTCATGGCCAGGGGCATCGGCATCCTCCAAGTTGCACCGGTCACATTACACCGCTTGCACCGCCGCGCGTGACGATTTACGCAATCTGCATGACAGATCGCGCAACAATCTTCGCCCCAGCCCGGCCGCCCCTGACGCTTGCCCTGCTGGTCCTGCCGCAGGCGTCGATCCTCGAGGTGGCCAGCACGCTCGACCCGCTGCGCGCCGCCAACCGCCATCTCGGGGGCGAGGGCTTCCGCTGGCGCGTGGTCTCGCCCGACGGCCGCCCGGTGCCGCTGACCTGCGGGATCGAGCTGCCCTCGAACGGCCCACTGGCGGCGGCCGAAGGGGCGGATGCCCTGATCGTGATTGCAGGCTTCCGGCAGTCCGAGGTCGCCACCACGCCGCTGATCCGCGACCTGGCCCGGATCGCGCCCCGGATGACGGCGATGGGCGGCATCGACGCCGGCGCCTGGGTGCTGGCACGGGCCGGCCTGTTGAACGGCCACCGCGCCACGGTGCATTGGGAGGATCTGGAGGATTTCGCCGCCGCCCATCCGGCCGTCGAGGTGGCCCCGGACCGCTATGTGATCGACCGCAGCCGGTTCACCGCCGCCGGGGCCGCCCCCGCGACCGACCTGATGCTGCACCTGATCCGCACGCGGCACGGCGCAGGCCTGGCCCTGCAGACCGCCGCCAGCTTCCTGACCACCGCGCGCGACGGGTCAGAGCCGCAGATCAACCCGGCGAAACCGCACCCCCGCCTCGATACCCGGGTCGCCGCCGCCATCGCCCGGATGGAAACCCGGCTCGACAGCCCCGAAACCACGCCGCAAACCGCCGCCGCCTTTGGTCTGTCGCCGCGCCGACTCGAACAGATCTTCTCCGAAAATCTCGGGGTCACCCCGGCGGCCTATGCCTTGTCCCTGCGGTTGTCGGCGGCGCGCCGGATGATCACCGACACCCGCCACCCGCTGGCCGACATTGCCCTGCGCACCGGGTTCTCGTCGCCCAGCAGCCTGTCGCGCGCCTTTCGCACCCGCTTCGGCCATCCCCCCAGCCACCTGCGCTGACCCTGCGGTTGTCACAAGGAGCGGCTATCGCCGCACGCTTTTCAAGTCGCCTGCGCGGCGAAGCGCCGCTGGTCTCCGAGAGCCTCCGGCGGGGATATTTGGGAACGGATGAAAAGGCCTGGCCATCACGGTCCTTCATGACTCACCGGCGGGCGCCCCTCATGGCGGCCAGGGGTTTGCCCCCTACACCGGTTCGAGCAGACCGCGTCCCTTCAGCAGAGGCTCCACGCCGGGCATCCGGCCCCGGAACCGGGTATACAAGACCTCCGCCGGTTCCGACCCGCCTGCCGACAGGATGTGTTTTTCCAACCGCGCCGCCGTTTCGGGATCGAACGGATCGCCCGCCTCCTCGAACGCGGCAAAGGCGTCGGCATCCATCACTTCCGACCACATGTAGCTGTAATAGCCGCTGGAATAGCCGTCTCCCGAAAAGACATGCGCGAAATGCGGGGTGGCATGCCGCATCCGGATCGCATGCGGCATGTCGAGCGCCGCCAGCACTTCGGCCTGTTTCTGCATCGGGTCGGCAGGGGCGGGGCCATCATGGAAGGCCAGATCAACCAGCGCCGAGGACAGGAATTCGACCGTCGCAAACCCCTGATCATAGGTTCCCGCATCCAGCAGACGCTTCAGCATGTCCGCAGGCATCGTCTCGCCCGTCGCGTGGTGTTTCGCGTGTTTTTCCAGCACCTCCGGCACTTCCAGCCAGTGTTCGTACAACTGGCTCGGCAATTCGACGAAATCCCGCGCCACGGATGTGCCCGAAATGAAGCCATAGGTCACATCCGACAGCATCTGGTGCAGCGCATGGCCAAACTCGTGAAACAGCGTGCGCGCATCGTCATAGGACAAGAGCGCAGGCTCCCCCTTGGCGAAGTTGCACACGTTCACCACGATGGGGCGCTGATCGCCGCCCTGTTTGCGCTGGCTGCGCATCGCCGAACACCAGGCCCCCGACCGTTTCGAGGCCCGCGCGAAGTAATCCCCGATGAACACCGCCACATGCGCGCCGTGCCGCGTCACCTCCCACGCCCGCGCATCGGGGTGGTAGAGGGCTGCGTCCAGCGCCCGGAACTCCAGCCCGAACAGCCGGTTCGCGCAATCGAACTGCGCGCCCAGCATTGCGTCGAGGCTCAGATACGGCTTCAGCGCCGCCTCATCCAGATCATGCTCGGCCCGGCGGCGCTTTTCCGAGTAATACCGCCAGTCCCAGGGCTCCAGCGGTCCCGGAATTCCGTCCGCCCGCAGCATCGCCTCCAGCACGCCCGCATCCTCCAGCGCCTTTGCCCGCGCCGGTGCCCATACCCGCATCAGCAGCCCGCGCACCGCGTCGGGGGTCTTCGCCATCTCGGGTTCCAGCTTGTAATCGGCGAAACTGGCATAGCCCAGCAGGGCCGCCCGTTCGGCGCGCAGGCTTAGGATTTCCGCCGCCACCGCCCGGTTGTCGGTTTCCCCGCCGTTGGCCCCGCGCAGCCCCCAGGCATCAAAGGCCTGCTGCCGCAGGCTGCGGCGCGGCGAAAACTGCAGGAACGGCACGATCAGCGAGCGGTTCAGCGTCACCACCGGCCCCAGGCCCCGCTCGGCCCCCGCCGCCCGGGCCGAGGCGACCACGAACTCCGGCAACCCCTCCAGATCCTCCTCCGACAGTTCCAGCGTCCAGGATCGCTCCTCGGCCAGCAGGTTCTGGCTGAACGCCGTGCCCAGAACGGCCAGCCGCGCCTTCACCGCCGTCAGCCGCGCCGCCTGATCGCCCTGCAGCAGCGCGCCCGCCCGCACGAACATCTGCCGATAAAGCGTCAGCACCCGCAACTCTTCGCCCGCAAGCGCGTCACGCGCCGCCCAGACCGCCTCGATCCGCGCGAACAGCGCCGTGTTGTTGGTCACCTCGGAGGCAAAGGCGCTCAGCTTCGGGGCCAGATCGCGCTGCAGCGCCTCGCGGGCCTGCGTGCTGTCAGCCCCGGCGAGGTTGTAAAACACCCCCGATACCCGGTCCAACGCCCCCTCGGCCAGTTCCATCGCCGCAATGGTATTCCCGAAGGTCGCAGGCGCGGGGTCTGCCGCGATGGCCGCGACATTCGCACGCGCCTCGGCCAGCGCCGCATCGAACGCCGGGCCGAAATCGGTGTCCGAGATGGCCGCGAACGGCGGCATGCCAAAGGGCGCATCCCAGTCGGCAAGCAGCGGGTTGGTCATGGCGGGCCTCCTGTGGTCTGGCGGAAACCTAGAAGGCCCGAGGCTTCTTCGCCAGCCCTAGTTGACGGTAATCGTCACCACATCCGACACAACGGGCGGCACATGCGGCACATGCCCGTGATCCCCCAGCACCAGTTGCAGCGTATGGGTGCCCGGCGGCAACTCCAGCGTCACTTCGGTCTGGCCCTTGCCGAAATGCTTGTGGTTGTCATCGGCGGGGATGGCATAGCTCGCCTCGTCCCCCTGACCGAAGGGCGCGCGATTGATCAGCAGGTGGTGGTGCCCGGTGTTTTCGACCTGCACCTCGGCCGGGGCCACACCCATGCCGGACAAGCCAAACCGCACGACGACCGGCCCGGTCACCACAGCTCCGTTTACCGGCTCGATGATATAGGCGACTGCCCCCGCAGGCGACGGGGTTTCCTGTGCAAAGGCCGGTGCCGCACACAGCGCAAGGATCAAGGCAAAGTGTTTCATGATGTCCTCCCAAGACGTGAAAAACGAAAATAGGGTGCCACGCAGGCTCGTCTAGCGGTTGCGCATGCGCAACCGCGCCTCCAGCCGCCGCAACCCCAGCGACAGCCCGATCGTCAGCGTCAGATAGACCAGCGCCACCACGTTATACGTCTCGAAATAGCGGAAATTTCCCGCCGCCAGCACCTTGCCCAGTTGCGTGATGTCCGCCACCCCCAGCACCGACACCAGCGAGGAATCCTTGACCATCGCCACGAAATCATTGCCCAGGGGCGGCAGGATCACCCGGAACGCCTGCGGAAACACCACCAGCCGGAACCGCAGCCAGCCGCCCATCCCAAGTGCCTCTGCCGCCTCGATCTGGCCCTTGTCCACCGACAGCAGGCCCGCCCGGAACACCTCGGCCAGAAAGGCCGAATAGGCCAGCATCAGCGCGATCACCGCCCGCGCGATCAACGGGAAATCGCGGGTCTTCCATGGCTCGGCGCCAACCCAGGACCCAAGCCAGTTCAGCGCCACCACCAGCGCCGGGGCGGCGGCGAAGGCGACATAAAGCAGCAGAACGATGATCGGGATCCCCCGCATCACCTCGATGTAGAACCGCGCCGCCTGCCGCAGCACCAGCCACCGCGACATCCCCGCCAGCGCCAGCCCCAGCCCGATCCCGCAAGCCCCGGCATAGGCGATCAGCGTCACGGCAATCGTCACGCCGATCCCGCGCGCCAGCGTGCGCAGCACCTGGGCATAGATGTCACTGGCCCAGACCTGCCAGAACATCCAGCCGCCGATCCCGCACAGCAGAACCAGCCACCACGGAAAATCGTGGTCGCCCCCCGGCTTCACGAACGCGAGCTTACCGGCCCATCCGTTACTGGCCCATCTTGTAATCGAGGAACCATTTCTTGTTCAGCGCCTCGATCGTGCCGTCGGCGCGCAAGGCCGCAATCGCCGCGTTGATCGGTGCCACAAGGTCCGACCCTTTCGGAAAGATGAACCCGAAATCCTCGGTCCCCAGCTTTTCGCCGATGATCTTCAGCCCGCCCGCCGACGCCTCGACATAGCCCGCGCCCGCCGTGCCATCGGTCAGCACCAGATCGACATCGCCCGCCTTCAGCGCCTCGACCGTGGCCCCGAACGTCTCGAACAGCTTGATCCGCGGATTGGCCTCATCTCCGTCCAGCACCTCGTAGACGCCCACGTAGAACGGCGTGGTGCCGGGTTGCGCCGCCATCAACAGCGCAGGGTCCGCCGCGAACGTCGTCGCATCGCTGAACCGCGCCTCATCCCCGCGCACCATCATCACCATTTCCGAGGTCATGTAGGCATCCGAGAAATCCACCTGCCCCTTGCGGTCGTCGCGGATGGTGATGCCAGTCATCCCCATGTCATACTGCCCCTCGCTGACCGCCGGGATCATCGCATCCCAACTGATCGTCTCGTATTTGACCACCGCGTTCAGCCGCTTGGCGATCTCGGCCATCGCGTCGTATTCCCAGCCGACCGCAGCCCCGCCCGCATCCAGAAACTGCAGCGGCGGATAGGCGTTCTCAGTCACCACGACGATCTCGCGGCCCGCAAGATCCGGCATCTGGGCGACGGCAGGGGCGGCAAGGGTCAGGGCCACAAGGCCAAGTGCGGCGGTCAGTTTCATGCGGGGCTCTCCGGCTGAAGGGGGCGATGCGAAACTATGCCCTGTCCCGCCGCCCCAACGCAAGTAGGGCGGGGTTCACCCCGCCGACCCGCGAAACCCTTTGACCCCCCTTGCGCGTTTTGTCATCTTCATGGGGGGAGGCCATCCGATGCCGCGCACCCTGTCCCTGACGCCCGCCCACATCGCCCGCGTGCATCGCGTGGTGCCAGATACCGGACCGCCGCCGGGCATGGTGCTGCATACCGACGCCGACTATGCCGAATGGGTCACGCGCATCGCATCGACTGCTCCGCCCGGGCGCTTGCGCCTGTTCGTCTACGGCTCGCTGATCTGGAACCCCGAAATCGCCCATACCGCCGAGACGCCTGCCACCGCGCATGGCTGGCACCGCAGTTTCTGCCTGCGGATGATCCGCTACCGCGCCACCCCCGAATGCCCCGGCCTGATGATGTCGCTGGACCGGGGCGGCAGTTGCAAGGGCATCCTCTATGACCTGCCGGACGACGCCCTTGCGCCGCAGCTTGACCGCCTGTTCCGCCGCGAATTCACCGTCAAACCGATCAACAACGTGCCGCGCTGGATCAGAGTCCACACCCCCGAAGGCCCCGTCACCGCGCTTGGCTTCGTGATGAACCGCGCCTCGCCCGCCTACAGGCGGCTCCCGCCCGAAGAACAGGCCGCGATGCTGGCCACCGCCTGCGGCTACTGGGGCAGCGGGGCGGAATACCTGATGAACACCGTCTCCCACCTCGAGGCGCGCGGCATCCATGACCGCAACCTGTGGCACCTGCAACGCCTGGTGGCCGCCCGGATCGACGCGAACGGCTGACGATCCTGTCGGGCGGGTTTCATCCCGCCGCCCCTATCCCGTCAGCCCGCACCGTGCATGCCAATCGGCCAGACTCTCCTCCGGATAGGCCGGAAACACCGTATCCCCCGCCGCCACCGCAGGCTCCGCCCAATCCGGTGCCGCCTCCGTCATCATGTGCCAATGCGACGGCGGCACCGGCAGCGCGGTGTCGATCGCCCCGGCATGCGGATGCACCTGGGCAGGCCAGCGCGGATCGTAAAGCCACAGCGCCGACCCGCACAGCTTGCAGAAACTCCGCTCGGCTAGGCTGTGTTCAACCCCCGCCGCCCCCCGGTCGATCCTCGCGCGGTAAACCGACAGGTTCTCGGCGCCCGTCACCTGCAGCGTCGCATAGTCCGCCCCGAGATTGACGGCATACCCCCCCGAACCGGCGGTCTTGCGGCAGACCGAGCAATAACAGCGGTTGAACGGCACCGGCTGCCCCGCCTCGACCCGAAACGTCACCGCCTTGCAGTGACACGACCCTTCCAGCAGCATGACCACCTCCTGATTCGCCGCACATGGTTAACGGGGTAGAAGTCTACCGTGCGTCTGCACGGGGTATGCACAGGATATGCACAGGGGGTGACACCGCCATTCGGGCAAATGCCGCACCGTTACCCTCGCGTTCTCAATGCCTTGCCCCGCAAACCGGGCACCCGTCGCGCCGCTTGATCCCGATCACCCGCACCTCGGCGTTGAGCGCGTCATGAATCATCAGCCGCCCGGCCAGCGTCCGCCCCGCCCCGGTGATGTGCTTCACCGCCTCCATCGCCATCAGCGCCCCGATGATGCCGGGCAGCGGGGCCGCCACCCCCGCCTCGGCACAACTCGGAACCATCCCCGGCGCGGGCCGCACCGGAAAGACGCATTCGTAGCAGGGGCTCCCCCGGGCGGGATCGAACAGCGAAACCTGCCCCTCCCATTGGGTGATCGCCCCGGAAATCAACGGCTTGCCTGCCTCAGCGCACACCCGGTTCACCAGATACCGCGTGTCGAAATTGTCGCAGCCGTCCAGCACAAGATCATACGCGCCGATCAGCCCCGCCGCGATCTCGTCGGTCAAGCGCCGCTGATAGGGCCGCACCTCGATGAACGGGTTCAGCGCCTTCACCGCCGTGGCAGCCGACTGCACCTTGGCCTCGCCAATCCGCTGATCCGTATGGATAATCTGGCGCTGCAGGTTCGACGCCTCAACCACGTCGTCGTCGATCACCCCGATCACCCCCACCCCCGCCGCCGCCAGATACAGCAGCGCAGGCGACCCCAGCCCCCCCGCCCCGACCACCAGCACCTTCGCATCCTTCAGCCGCCGCTGCCCCGGCCCGCCGATCTCGCGCAGCAGGATGTGCCGGGCATAGCGGTCCACCTCGGCTGGTCGGAACGCAGCATCGGGAGCTGCGGTCACCGGAACGGCCCTTTTTCGCAACAAAACCAGCAACTTGCGATAGCCGAACACCAGTCCGGCCACCACCCCCACCGCCAGCCAGACCCGCGCCTCGCCCCCGGTTGCCAGCCGCAACGGATGCGCCGCGGGCAGCCCCAGATGCAGCCCGACCATCGCCAGCCAGACCGCGCCGATCATCCCCCACCGCAGCGCGACGGGCGTGCGCAACCAGGCCCCCAGCCCCCACAGCGCCGCCATCAGGCCGAAAACCGTGATCATCCGCGCCCCGCCGACCCGGACCCGGTCGACCCGAACCCCCCCGCCCCTCGATCGGTTTCTGTAAGGCTTTCAACCACCTGGAACTGCGCCTGCACCACCGGGGCCACCACGATCTGCGCAATCCGGTCGCCGTGCCGGATGGTATAGGGTTCGTGCCCCAGGTTGATCAGCGCCACCCCCAACGGCCCGCGATAATCGCTGTCGATGGTGCCGGGCGTGTTGGGCAAAGTGATGCCGAACCGGGTCGCAAGCCCGGACCGGGGACGGATCTGCGCCTCGTACCCCGGCGGAATCTCGATGCGAATCCCGGTCGGGATCACCGCGCGGTGCATCGGGTCCAGCGTGAAGCCCGATCCGCGATCCTCGGGCAACAGGTTGGCACACAGATCCGCGCCCGCCGCCCCAATGGTTTGGTAACCTGGCAGCGGCAAACTGCGATCCGCCCATTCCTCCCAGACCACACGCAGCACAGGGGTCATGCCAGTTCTTCCGCAATCCGCGCCGCCAAACGTCGCGCCACATCGGTTTTCGCCATCCGGGGCCAGGTTTCGGCCCCGGCAGCCGTGATCAGAGTGACGGCATTCTCGGCCCCCCCCATGATCCCGGTTGCGGGCGACACATCATTCGCCACGATCCAGTCACACCCCTTGCGCCGCCGCTTTGCCGTGGCATGGGCCAGCACATCGTCGGTTTCGGCGGCAAAGCCCACCACCAAGCCCGGGCGCGGCACCCCTTGGGAAACCAGCGCCAGAATGTCGGGGTTCTCGGCAAACTCCAGGGCCGGGGTCTGCCCGGACCCGTCCTTCTTGATCTTGTGACCGGTCGTGTTGACCACCCGCCAATCCGCCACCGCCGCCGCCATCACCGCCACATCCGCAGGCAGCGCCGCCTGCACCGCCGCCAGCATCTGCACCGCCGTTTCGACCCGCACCACCGTTACCCCGACCGGCGGCGGCACCTGCGCGGGCCCGGTCACGAAGGTCACCCGTGCCCCCAGATCGCGCAGCGCCACCGCAATCGCCGTGCCTTGCGCCCCCGACGACCGGTTGGCGAGATAGCGCACCGGATCAATGGGTTCATGGGTCGGCCCGCTGGTGACCAGCACGTGTTTTCCGGCCAAGGCCCCACCGGCCAAAGCCGCCTTGATCGCCGCGACAATCTCGGCAGGTTCCGCCATTCGCCCCAACCCGACCTCGCCACAGGCCATGTCGCCCGCGTTCGGCCCGACCATCCGCACGCCATCCCCGGCCAAGGTGATCACGTTCCGCTGCGTTGCGGGATGATGCCACATCCGCACATTCATCGCCGGGGCCAGCAGCACCCGCTTGTCGGTCGCCAACAGCAGCGTCGTCGCCAGATCATCCGCGACGCCCCCCGCCATCCGCGCCATCAGATCGGCCGTCGCCGGGGCCACCACCACCAGATCGGCGGCGCGGCTCAACTGGATATGCCCCATCTCGGCCTCGTCGCCCAGATCGAACAGATCGCGGTAGACCTTTGAATTCGCAAGTGCCCCGACCGTCAGCGGCGTCACGAACTCGCCCCCCGCCCGCGTCAGCACCGGCGTCACCCGCGCCCCCGCCCGCAGCAGAAGCCGGATCAGGTCCAGCGTCTTGTAGGCGGCAATGCCGCCGCCGATGATCAGAAGGACGCGCTTGGCGGACAGCATGACGGCTTTCCTGTCAGGTCGCCCAAGCTTTAGGGCCAATCCGCGCCGGGTTCAATTGCCCGTCCCGAACGCCGCACAGGGATCGGGGCGCGGGGTGGGGTCGGTCACGAGCCACAGATCATAGGGCGCGTCCGGGCCGGGGTCGGCCTCCAGTTGCCCGACCGCCAGCACACGGACCGAAGGTGCTGCCAGCGCCAGGGCCGCCGGAATGCCCTGATCACGGCGGGTATGGCCGGACCCTGTGATCACAACCACCGGCCCGCCGGTTTCCTGCAACGCCTGCACCGCCGTCGCGGCAAAACGCGCATCGCGCAACCGCTGCACCGCCACCATATAGGGCAGCAGGTCGGGCGGCAGGGCGTCGCAATGTGCCGCCGCCTGATCGGCCTCGCGCGCCGCCTGATCCGCCGGGTCCAGCGGTTGCGCCAATCCGTAAGCCGGGTCCGGAAACAGCGCCGCAACCGATGCCGCATCGCGCCGACCCTTCAGCGCGTCGGGGTCCAGTGCCGCACCGTAAACCGAAGCCTCGGGCGCCGCCGTCAGGATCGGCTGATACATTGCGAAATCCGGCCAACCGGCGGCGTCCCACCCCAGAACCGCCCCCAACCCCGGATCGGCGCGGTTGACGGGGGTGATCCGCGACGCCTGCTGCGGTGTCAGCATCTCGAACACCAGCGCATTGGGCTGCAACGCAGCCACCGCCGCCGCCTGATTGCGGTGATGCGCCGGGTTGTCGTGAATCTCGCCCAACAGAACCACATCGGCCGCAGGCAGCGCGCTCAGGTCGGACACCTCCATCGCGGCACCCGGCGCGGCCAGCAGCAGCCAGATGCCGAAAACCTTCATGCCAGAAGGGCGTGAACCTCGGGCGAGCGTTGCTCCAACCCGCGCTTCAGCTTGGCAAAGGCGGCAGCTTCCAACTGGCGGATGCGTTCCTTGGACAGTCCCATTTCGGCCCCCAGAGATTCCAGCGTGCGCGGGTCATCTATCAGCTTGCGCTGCGCCACGATATAGCGCTCGCGCGCGTTCAACGTCGCCAGCGCCGACAGAAGCCACTGGCGCAACTGCGCTTTGTCGTGCCGGTCCTCGACCACCTCTGCGGCCTGCGGGCCTTCATCCTCCAGCGCGTCGATCCATTCGCGGCCATCCTCGTCGCTGGCCTGCGGCGCGTGCAGCGACAGGTCGGACGACATCAGCCGCCCCTCCATCATCTCGACATCGCCGCGCGGCACGCCCAGTTCGATCGCGACCTTTTCGCGCAACTGGTGGCTGTCGAGCGTCTCGCCCAAGGCCGCCGCCTCGCGTTCCAGTTTGGCCTGCACGCGGCGCAGGTTGAAGAACAGGCTTTTCTGGCTGCTGGTTGATCCGGTGCGCACCATCGACCAGTTGCGCATCACATAGTCCTGGATGCTCGCCTTGATCCACCACACCGCATAGGTCGAAAACCGCACGCCCCGGTCGGGGTCGAACTTGTCGGCGGCCTTCATCAGGCCCAGACTCGCCTCCTGAATCAGGTCGTTCATGGGCGCGCCATAGCGGCGGAACTTGGCGGCCATGCTGATCGCCAGCCGCATGTAGGCAGTGATCAGCCGGTGCAGCGCCGCCTCGTCGCGCTGGTCGCGCCAGGCATAGGCCAGCCTCAGCTCGGTCTCTGCATCCAGCAATTCCGCTGCGCGCGCTTGGCGCGACAGGATTTGGTCGTTATAGCCGTCAATTGCCATTGCCATCTCCCCTTCATGCTGCCGTCGTCGGGCTTTGCAGGGATTACGCGGGAAAGTTGTGACCGGATCACTCAGCCTTTCAGAATTGACGCTGGTGCTGGGCGGGGCGCGGTCGGGCAAATCGCGCCATGCCGAGGGCCTGGCCCGGGCCAGCGGCCTGACCCGGCGCTATATCGCGACGGCCGAGGCGGGCGATGCGGAAATGGCCGCGCGGATCGCCCGGCACCGGGCCGACCGGGGCGGCGACTGGACCGTGATCGAAGCCCCGCTGGACCTCGGACCGGCCCTAGCCGAGGCCGCGACGGACGAGGTGGTGCTGGTCGATTGCGCAACGCTTTGGCTGACCAACCACCTGCTGGCCGGGCATGATCTGGCGGCTCAGACCACGCTGTTGCAGGCGGCTCTGGCGCAATGTGCCGCCCCGGTGATCGTTGTCAGCAACGAGGTCGGCTGGTCGGTGGTGCCCGACAATGCGCTTGCGCGGTCGTTTGCCGATGCGCAGGGGCGGCTGAACCAGGCTCTGGCGGCTCAGGCCGCGCGCGTGGTGCTGGTGGTCGCAGGCCTGCCGGTGGTGTTGAAATGACGCGGTTTTTCTGGGTGCGCCACGGCCCGACCCATGCAAAGGCGATGGTCGGCTGGACCGACCTTGCCGCCGACCTTTCCGACCTTGCCGCGCTGAACCGCCTGCGCACCGCCCTGCCTGCGCATTCGCTCACCATCTCGTCCGACCTGATCCGCGCCACCGCCACAGCCGACGCGATCTGTCAGGGGGCCCGCCTGCCCCACGACCCCGCGCTGCGCGAGATCCACTTCGGCGCCTGGGAGATGCGCCCCTTCGCCGAGGTTCAGGCCGAGGCCCCCGACCACATCCGCGCCTTCTGGGACGAACCCGGGCAGGTCCGCGCCCCGGAGGGCGAGGGCTGGGACGATCTGACGCAGCGGGTCTGGGCCGCCACCGACCGCCTCGCCACCGCCCATCCCGGGGCCGACATCGTGGTGGTCGCGCATTTCGGTGCCATCCTCGCCGCCCTGCAACGCGCCCTGAACCTGACTCCCAGCGACGCCTTCGCCCACAAGATCGACAATCTGTCACTGACCGAACTGACGCTGACCGCCGCAGGCTGGCAGGTCGGGCGCATCAATCACCGCCCGTGATGGGCGGCCCCACGGATTAACGCTTGCCCCGCCGTCCTTCCCGCCCTTTCCTCCTGGCACAAGTATCCCACGGGGGTCCGGGGGTGTGAAACCCCCGGCGGTTTGGCAAAGGACAACCCATGTATGATCTCGTGATCGGCGACCGCGCCTATTCCAGTTGGTCGTTGCGCGGCTGGCTGCTGTTCGACGCCTTCGACATCCCGGTCACCATCCTGCGGGCACAGCTCTACACCGATCAGCTTGCCACGATCCTGCGCGACTTCCCCCCCGCCCGCACCGCCCCCACGATGCGCACACCCGAAGGTTTCATCATCCCCGAAACCATCGCTATTGCCGAAGAACTGGCAACCCGCCACCCCGACGCGGGCCTGTGGCCCGGCGATCCGCGCCTGCGCAGCATGGCCCGCGTGCTGGCGGCAGAGATGCACGCAGGCTTCACCGCGCTGCGCAGCCATTGCCCGATGAACCTGCGCGTCAGCTACACCGGTTGCGCCCCCACCCCGCAGGTGCTGGCCGACCTCGCGCGACTGGAAACGATCTGGGCCTGGGCGCTGGAGCAATCCGGCGGCCCGTGGCTCTGCGGCGCCTACTCGGCCGCCGATGCCTTCTTCGCCCCGGTCGCAGGGCGCATCGCGGGCTACAGCCTGCCGGTCGGATCGCAGGCCCTGGCATACGTGCAGGCGCACCTCGCCCATCCGCCCTTTCGCCGCTGGCGCGCGATGGGGATGGTGGACGGCCCCGATCAGGAATACTACCGCCGCGACTGGCCGACGCAGACCTGGCCGGGGCCTACGCCGCTGCCGACGCGCGCCGTCGAGGGGACGCGGGCCGAAAACACCGTCTGCCCCTATTCCGGCGAACCGGTGACGCATGTCCTTGAAATCTTGGGCCGCCGCTTTGGCTTCTGCAATGCGTTCTGCCGGGACAAGACCGTTGCCGACCCCGAGGCCTGGCCGAAATTCACCGCGCTTTACCAGTCGTAAACCATTACGCTGCTAGCCGTTAACAGTCGTGAACGGGGAAGCAGCCGATGGTCGCACGGGCCTTTACAGTGGCCTTCGAAGGGGTCGATGCCCGCGTGGTCGAGGTGCAATGCGCCCTCTCCCCCGGCCTGCCATCCTTCAGCATCGTGGGCCTGCCCGACAAGGCGGTGTCCGAGGCGCGCGACCGGGTGCGCGCGGCGATTGCGGCGATGTCGATCGCCCTGCCGTCGAAACGGATCACGATCAACCTGTCCCCCGCCGACCTGCCCAAGGAAGGCTCGCATTTCGACCTACCGATCGCGCTCGCCCTGCTGGCCGCCCTTGACATCCTCCCCAAACACGAGGTCGAACGCACCCTGGCCCTCGGCGAGTTGTCGCTCGATGGCCGCCTGATGCCGGTGATCGGCGCACTGCCCGCCGCGATGGCCGCCGCCGAAGAAGACCGCACCTTGCTGTGCCCCAAGGCCTGCGGGGCCGAAGCCGCCTGGGTCGGCGCCTGTCAGGTGCTGGCCCCCGCCACCCTGGCCGAAGTGGTGCGCCACTACACCGGCCAGCAGCCGATCCCCCCCGCCGAGGCGGGCGAGGTCGCGGCCGAGCCGTTCTCCCGCGACCTGCGCGACGTGAAGGGACAGGAACGCGCGAAACGTGCGCTGGAAATCGCGGCCGCCGGGCGGCACCACATGCTGATGGTGGGCTCGCCGGGGTCGGGAAAGTCGATGCTGGCGGCCCGCCTTCCCGGCATCCTGCCCCCCCTGTCGGCCACCGAAGCCCTTGAAACCTCGATGATCCACTCGCTCGCAGGGTTGTTGACCGACGGCGGCATCTCGCGCAGCCGCCCGTACCGCGAGCCGCATCATACCGCGTCGATGGCGGCGATCGTGGGCGGGGGCAAATCCGCCAAACCGGGCGAGATTTCCCTGGCGCACAACGGCGTGCTGTTCCTCGACGAATTCCCCGAATTCGCCCGCCCCGTGCTGGAAACCCTGCGCCAGCCGATCGAGACGGGCGACGTGGTGGTGGCCCGCGCCAATGCCCATATCCGCTACCCCTGCCGGTTCCTGCTGGTCGCCGCCGCCAACCCGTGCAAATGCGGCTTCCTGACCGACCCGGCGCGGGCCTGTGCCAAGGTGCCGCACTGCGGCGAAGACTATCTCGGGCGCATTTCGGGCCCGATGATGGACCGGTTCGACCTGCGGGTGGATGTGCCGCCGGTGGCCTATACCGACCTCGACCTGCCCGCCTCGGGCGATACCTCGGCACAAGTCGGCGCGCGGGTCACGGCCGCGCGGGCAGTGCAAGAGGCGCGCTTTGCCGACCACCCGGGCATGCGGGTCAATGCCGACCTCGAAGGCGCGGTTCTGGAAGACGTTGCGGGGCCGGATGCCGAAAGCCGGGCGCTGTTGGCCAAGGTGGCAGACCGCTTCGGCCTTTCGGCGCGCGGCTATCACCGCATCTTGCGGGTGGCGCGGACGATCGCCGACCTCGCAGGGTCGGACCGCGTGGCGCTGCCGCATATCGCCGAGGCGGTCAGCTTTCGCATCGCGGTCGGGGCGAAAAGCTGACCCGCTCTCCGGGCCGAACGTTCCGCGCAAAGCCCCCGCCCGGCGTCAAGGGCCGCGCTTGGCCTCGATCACCTGCCAGATCCGTTCGGCGGCATTGATCCCGTCGAACCGCTCCAGTTCCTGAATCCCGGTGGGCGAGGTCACGTTGATCTCGGTCAGATAGTCGCCGATCACGTCGATCCCGACGAAAACCTGGCCCTTTTCCTTCAGCACCGGCCCGATCGCCGCGCAAATCTCAAGATCGCGGGCCGTCAGCCCCACCGGCTCGGGCCGCCCCCCGGCATGCATGTTCGACCGGGTCTCGCCGGCCTGCGGCACCCGGTTGATCGCGCCCACCGGCTCGCCATCGACCAGAATCACCCGCTTGTCGCCCTGCGACACCGCCGGCAGGAACTTCTGCACGATCAAAGGCTCGCGGTTGATGCCCATGAACAGCTCGTGCAGCGAGGCCAGATTGCGGTCGCCGGGGTCCAGCCGGAACACCCCGGCCCCGCCATTGCCGTAAAGCGGCTTCAGGATCACATCGCCATGCCGCGCCTTGAAGGCCCGGATCGTGGCCAGATCGCGGGCAATGGCGGTCGGCGGGGTCAGGTCGGGGAACCGCAGGACCAGCAGTTTTTCCGGGCTGTTGCGCACCCAGAACGGATCGTTGACCACCAGCGTGCGCGGATGGATCATCTCGAGCAGATGCGTGGTGGTGATGTAGCCCATGTCGAAGGGCGGATCCTGCCGCAGCCAGACGACATCGAACTCCGCCAGATCGACCTCGGTTTCAGCCCCGTAGCTTACAGGATTGCCGACCTCGCGCCGCACCTCGATCGGCCAGCCGCGCGCCATCACCCGGCCCTCGACAAAAGCCAGCCGGTCCGGGGTGTAGTAGAACAGCCGATGCCCGCGCGCCTGTGCCTCCAGCGCGATGCGGAACGTGCTGTCGGCGTTGATGTTGACAGCCCCGATCGGGTCCATCTGCAAAGCGACATTCAGCGGCATCGGTCTCTCCTGATCTGACGCCCCTTGATGGCGCAGAGCTCCGACAGATGCAATTGATCAGGCGGCGAAGACATTCTCGCGCAGTTCGATCCGTCCATGGCAATCGACCAGAGCCACATCGAACCGCACATCGGTCGCCTGACCCCGGGGTTCGCCCCCGAGAAATTCGGACGCCGCGCCATAGATCCGCGCAATCTGCCGGTCGGTCAGACGTTCGGCGGCCCGGGCGTGGCTCTTGCTTTTCTTGACTTCGATGAAAATCACATTCGCCCCGTCGCGGGCAATCAGGTCGATCTCGCCACAGGACCCGCGCCAGCGCCGCGCCGCGATGGCGCGTCCGGATCTGACATAGATCTGTGCCACCTGATCTTCGGCGGCGAGGCCTGCGTGATAGGATATCCGTCCGGTCATTCCGCGTCTCCCAGGTCGAGCGCGCGTTGATAAAGATCGCGCCGCGCGAGTCCCAGCTTGCTTGCCACCTCGCTTGCTGCATCTTTCACCGAAAGGACTTTCAATGCCGTTAACAGCGCCTCATCGATCACGGAGTCATCGACCACGCTTGGGCTTGCCCGATCCACCACGACGACCACTTCGCCCTTGACGTCACGGGCAGCGTAGGTGTCTGCAAGCTGCCCCAAGGATCCGCGGGTGACCTCCTCGAACCGTTTGGTCAGTTCGCGGCACACGGCCGCCTCGCGCCGCGGACCGAGGATCGTCGCCATGTCCGCAAGACTGCGGGCGAGCCGCCGGGGCGATTCGTAGAACACCAGGGTGGCCGGCACGCCTGCCAGGTCGGTCAGGCTGCGGCAGCGGGCGGCGGTGGTGTTCGGCAGAAATCCCGCGAACAGGAAGCGGTCGGTGGGCAGCCCCGCCACACCGAGCGCGCAGAGCACGGCCGAGGGGCCCGGTGCCGCGATCAGCGGCAGACCGTCGGCGATCGCCGCGCGGGCGAGCTGAAATCCCGGATCGGCGATCAGCGGCGTTCCCGCTTCGGACGCATAAACTACCGATTTGCCCGCGTGCAGCGCCGCCAGCAGGCGCGGGCGGGCCGCTTCGCCGTTGTGGTCGTGATAGGCCACCAGCGGACGCCCGCCGAGCGGGATGCCGTGGATCTCCATCAGATGGCGCAGGGTTCGGGTGTCTTCGGCGGCCAGCACATCCGCCGCCGCCAGAATATCGAGCGCGCGCAGCGTGATGTCGCGCGCGGCACCGATCGGCGTCGCGATGAAGTAAAGCCCCGCGCCAAGCGCCGCACGCGGCGGTGCCCCGCGCGGTCCGTCGTCGCCGATTGTCGCATCCGCCTTGCCTGACAAGTTTACATCCCCGGCCGAACCGCATAGTTTGGGCCGCGTTGCTTCCGCCTCTGAACGTGAGGACTGCCCCATGGTGTCTGTTTTGGCCTTCGCCCGCAAGTCGCTGGTCCGCTTTGTTTTTGGCGCGGCGCTCTTGTCGCTTGCCGCCTGCACCACCGGGCCGATCCTTCCCGGCGCAGGTCCCGCGACCGGCGGCAGCGGCACGGTCAATGTGGCGTTGCTGGTTCCGGGCGGGTCCGGTCAGGCCAGCGACGAATTGTTGGCGCGGTCACTGCAGAACGCGGCGCGTCTGGCGATGGCAGAGCTGAACGGGGTGACGATCAACCTCAAGGTCTACAACACCGCAGGCCAGCCCGCCCAGGCCCAGGCGATGGCGCTGCAGGCCGCCGACGAGGGCGCGCAGGTCATCCTCGGCCCGGTCTTCGCGCAGGAGGCCAATGCGGCGGGAGTTGGCGTGGCGGGGCGCGGGCTGAACGTGCTCAGCTTCTCGAACAACCCCGACATCGCCGGGGGCAACGTGTTCGTGCTGGGGCAGACCTTCGAGAACACCGCGACCCGTCTGGCGCGTTACGCGGTGCGCAACGGCAAGTCGCGGATCATGATCGTGCATGACAGCAACACCGCCGGCGAGTTGGGTCGGGCGGCGATTGCGCGGGGCGTGGCGGCGGCGGGCGGGTCGGTCGTGGCGGTCGGGGCTTACGAATTCTCGCAGAACGGCGTGGTCGCTGCGGCTCCGGGCATCGTGGCGTCGGCCCGGTCCACCACGGCGGATGCGGTGTTCCTGACGGCGGATACCGCCGGGGCCTTGCCGCTGATCACCCAACTGCTGCGCGACAACGGGCTCGACACCGAGGCGACCCGGCTGATCGGGTTGACCCGCTGGGACATTCCGGCGGCCACGGTGGCCCTGCCGGGGGTTCAGGGCGGCTGGTTCGCCCTGCCCGACCCGGCGCTCTATTCCCAGTATCAGTCGCGCTATCAGGCGGCCTATGGCGAAGCGCCGCATCCGATCTCGGGCCTGGCCTATGACGGCATCGCGGCGATCGGGGCGCTGGCGAAACGCGGGCAATCCGGGGCGCTCGCGGCCTCGGCCCTGACGCAGGGCGCGGGCTTTGTCGGTGTGAACGGCATTTTCCGCCTGCGCAGCGACGGCACCAACGAACGCGGCCTCGCGGTGGCGCAGGTGCGCAACAGCCAGGTCGTCGTCATCGACCCCGCCCCGCGCAGCTTTGGCGGCGCCGGGTTCTGATCCGGCACCCCGGACGTGCCCGCCCCCGCCACGACAGTCCTCCGGATCGCGACGCAACCGTCCGACCCGCAACCGTCGGAACCGTTGATCCTGCCCGCCGCGCAGATCCTTGATCTGCAGCCCCTTCTGGCCCGGATCGACGCCGATCTGGGGGCCGACGCCGATCGTCGGACCATGCGCCAGCGGGCCGGGCGCCATCTGGCCGAAGCCAAGGCCGCAGGCACGGCCGCGCTCGCCGCCGCCTTTGCCGCGCGTCCGCTGGCGGCGCGCGAGTTGATCCGGGCGCAGGCGCATCTCACCGACGGTCTGGTGCGGGCGGCCTTTGCGGTGGCACGGACCCATCTGCACCCGGCCCCCAACCCGACCGAGGCCGAACGAATTGCCGTGGTCGCGGTGGGCGGCTATGGCCGGTCGGAGATGGCCCCGCAGTCCGACGTCGATCTGCTGTTTCTGGCGCCGTGGAAGCTGACCCCCTGGGCCGAAAGCCTGATCGAGTCGATGCTCTACCTGTTGTGGGACCTCAAGCTGAAGGTCGGCCAGTCCAGCCGCACCGTGAAGGAATGCCTGCGGCTCGGCCGCGACGACATCACGATCCGCACCGCTTTGCTGGAGTATCGCTTCATCACCGGGGATGCCGCCTTGGCGGTCGAGATGGGCGAACGGCTGTGGTCGGAGCTGTTTCGCGCCAGCGGCCCCGAGTTCATCGAGGCCAAGCTCGCCGAACGCGCCGCGCGCCACAAACGGCAAGGCGGGCAGCGCTATGTGCTGGAACCCAACGTCAAGGAAGGCAAGGGCGGGTTGCGCGATCTGCAGACCCTGTATTGGATCGGCAAATACCTGCACCGGGTGCCGCATGCGGAGGGGCTGGTCGAGGCCGGGCTGTTTTCGCAGGACGAATACGAAACCTTCGCCCGCGCCGAGGATTTCCTGTGGACCGTGCGCTGCCATCTGCACCTGATCACCGGGCGGGCCACCGATCAGTTGACCTTCGATCAGCAGGTCGAGGTTGCCGCCCGCATGGGTTACCGCGATGCGGGCGGGCGGCGGGCGGTCGAGATCTTCATGCAGGACTACTTCCGGCAGGCGACCCGCGTCGGCGAGCTGACCCGCATCTTCCTGACCGAACTGGAGGCGCGGCATGTGAAGCCCGAGTCGAACCTGCTGGGCCTGCTCAAACGCCCCAAACGGGTGCGCGCCGGGTTGAAACTGGTACAAAGCCGGATCGACGTGGTCGACCCGGTGGCTTTTCTCTCCGACAAGCTGAACCTGCTGCGGGTGTTCGAAGAGGCGCTGCGCACCGGCTATCTGCTGCACCCCAACGTGATGCGGCTGATCTCGGCCAACCTGTCCCTGATCGACGACGAGATGCGCACGGACCCCGAGGCGGTGCGGATTTTCCTCGACCTGATGCTGAAACACGGCAACCCGGAACGCTCATTGCGCCGGATGAACGAGTTGGGCGTGCTGTCCGCCTTCATTCCGGAATTCGAGCCGATCGTGGCGATGATGCAGTTCAACCTCTACCACCACTACACGGTGGACGAACACATCATCCAGTGCATCAGCACGCTGGCCCAGATCGAACGCGGCGAGCTGATCGAGGAGCTGCCGCTGTCCAGCCGCATCCTGACCGCCGGGGTAAACCGCAAGGTGTTGTATCTGGCGCTGTTCCTGCATGACATCGGCAAGGGCCGCCCCGAGGATCACGCCATCCTGGGCGCCCAGATCGCCCGCCGCGTCGGCCCGCGTCTGGGGCTGACGACCGAAGAGACCGAGACGGTCGAGTGGCTGGTGCGCTATCACCTGCTGATGTCCGACATGGCGCAGAAACGCGACATCGGCGATCCGCGCACGGTGCGCGACTTTGCCAAGGCGGTGAAGACCCGCAAGCGGCTCGATCTGCTCTGCGTCCTGACGGTCTGCGACATTCGCGGCGTGGGGCCGGGCACCTGGAACAATTGGAAGGCCATGCTGCTGCGCCAGCTCTACCGCGACACCGAACAGGCGCTGGAAGGCGGACTGGAATCGATCAACCGCGAGAACCGCGAAGACGAGGCCAAGCAGGCCCTGCGCGCCCGGCTGGCGGCCTGGTCCGCCGCCGATCTGCGCGCCGAAACCAACCGGCACTACGCCCCCTACTGGCGCGGCCTGCCCACCGACGCGCATGAGGTGTTCGCCCGCCTGCTGATCGGCCTGCCCGACGACGAGATCCGCATCGACCTGCACCCAGAACCGGCGCGCGACGCCACCCGCGCCTGTTTCGCGCTGGTCGATCACCCCGGCATCTTCTCGCGGCTGGCGGGCGCACTGGCGCTGGTCGGGGCCAACGTGGTGGACGCGCGCACCTATACCTCGAAGGACGGCTACGCCACCGCGGTCTTCTGGGTGCAGGACATCGAAGGCCACCCCTACGAGGTCGCCCGTCTGCCCCGCCTGCGCGGCATGATCGAAAAGACCCTGAAAGGCGAGGTGGTGGCCCGCGACGCCCTGAAGGACCGCGACCGGGTCAAGAAACGCGAACGCGAATTCCGCTTTCCGACCCACATCACCTTCGACAATGACGGATCCGAGATCTACACGATCATCGAGGTCGACACCCGCGACCGCCCCGGCCTGCTGTATGACCTGACCCGCACCCTAGCCGCCAGCAACGTCTATATCGCCAGCGCCGTGATCGCGACCTATGGCGCGCAGGTTGTGGACAGCTTCTACGTCAAGGACATGTTCGGATTGAAACTCCACACCCGCTCGCGGCAGGAAAATCTGGAACGCAAGCTGCGCCAGGCGATTGCCGACGGGGTGGAGCGGGCGGCCACATGAAACGACCCGCCAGCCTGATCCGCAACGTGATGACCGTCGGCGGCTGGACGCTGCTTTCCCGCGGGGCGGGCTTTGCCCGCGACGTGATGATGGCGGCCTACCTCGGCACCGGCCCGGTGGCCGAGGCGTTCCTGATCGCGTTCTCCCTGCCCAACATCTTTCGCCGCTTCTTCGCCGAAGGCGCGTTCAACATGGCCTTCGTGCCGATGTTCGCCAAAAAGCTGGAAGGCGGCGAAGACGCGGGTGGCTTTGCCCGCGATGCGTTCAACGGGCTGGCGGGCGTGCTGGTGCTGTTTTCGGTGCTTGGCACCCTTGCCATGCCCTGGCTGGTCTGGGCGATGGCCTCGGGGTTTGTCGGCGACGCGCGGTTCGACCTCGCGGTTCATTTCGGGCGCATCGCGTTTTCCTACATCCTGTTCATCTCGCTCGTGGCCCTGCTGTCGGGGGTGCTGAACGCGCATGGCAGGTTCACCGAAGCGTCCTTCGTGCCGGTGCTGATGAACCTGATGTTCATCGCCGCCATGCTGCTGGCCGCTCAGGCGGGGTGGGATATGGGCCTGACCCTGGCCTGGACCGTGCCGGTGACCGGGGTGGTGCAGTTTGCCTTCACCTGGGTGTCGGCGCGCCGTCTGGGCTATCGCTTTCCGCTGCGCCGGCCGAAACTCACACCCGAGTTGCGCCGCCTCGCCCTGATCGCCGCCCCGGCCGTGCTGGCGGGCGGGGTGGTGCAGATCAACCTGCTGGTGGGCCGCCAGGTGGCCAGCTTCACCGACGGCGCGGTGGCGTGGCTCTCCTATGCCGACCGGCTGTATCAACTGCCGCTCGGCGTTGTGGGCATCGCCATCGGCACGGTCCTGTTGCCCGACCTGTCGCGCCGGTTGCGCAGCGGCGATGCACAGGGTGGGCGCGACAGCCTGAACCGGGGGGGCGAGTTCGCCCTCGCCCTGACCCTGCCCGCCGCGGTGGCCCTGATGGTGATCGCGGGGCCCTTGTGTTCGGTGCTGTATCAGCGCGGCGCGTTTTCCGCCGCCGATGCCACGGCTACGGCGCTGGCGCTGGCGATCTATGGCGCGGGGCTGCCGGCCTTCGTGCTGCAAAAGGTTCTGCAGCCGCTGTTTTACGCGCGCGAAGACACCCGGCGGCCGTTCAACTATGCCGTAGTGTCGATGATCACCAATGCCGGGATCGCGGTTGGCCTGATGCCGCTGATCGGCTTCGCCGCCGCCGCCCTGGCCACCACCCTGTCGGGCTGGATCATGCTGGCGCAACTCTGGATCGGCTCGCGCCGCATGGGGCCCGAGGCGCGTCTGGATGCCCGCTTTGCCGCCCGGGTGCCGCGCATCGTGCTGGCGTCGGGGCTGATGGGCGCGCTGCTGGCCGGGTTGGCCTGGCTGCTGGCGGGACCGCTTGCGACGGGTGGATTGCGCTATCTGGCGCTGGCCGGTCTGGTCGGGTCCGGGATTGCGGGGTATTTCGCGGTCGGCACCGCCATCGGGGCCTTCAGCCTGTCAGACTTCCGCAGCGCGTTGCGCCGTCAACGCTGACGCAACCGCGCCCGCAGCCGCGCGATCCCGCCGGGGCTGACCACGAACGACAGCATAAACCCCGCCGCAAACCCCGCCAACTCCGCCACCCAATACCAGCCCCCCCCGAACAGCAGCCCGAACAGCAACTGGAACCCCATCAGCACCCCGATCATCCGGAACGCCTGCAACTGGTTCCCCCCCGACCGCACCTGCCGCATCCACAGGATGTAGCTGAACGCCCCGATCAGCCCGTAATCCCCCGGATAGCCCCCGATCAGCGCCCCTGCTCCCCAGGGCAGCGCGGTAAAGGCCAGCGCTCCCGCCACCACCGCCCCGAAGAACACCACCAGCACCGCCCACCAGCGGAACACCTCGCCCACCATCTTGCCCAGGGCGAGCAGGATCACGATCACGAACAGCGCATGGGTGAAATCGCCATGCACCAGCAGATAGGTCACCAGCCGCGCCAACCCCGCCAGCGGATATTGCCCCGCCTCGATCATCGCGCGCATCAACTCGGGCGAGAACCCGAACCGCTGCACCGCATCCAGCCGCCAGCCGCTCGCCGCCCCCCCCACCAACCCGGCGCTCTCCAGCCCCAGCACCACCTCCATCGCGATCAGCGGCAAGGTCAGCACCCAGACGACGGGGGGCAGCGGGTTCAGCGGGGGCGCGTTGTGGTCCATTGCGGGCCTTTCCGGTGATCGCTTGGGTTGGATACGGGCGAGCATGGCTCTGGCGACATCTTGCGTTTTCGCATCCGGCACAGCAGGCCGCAAGCGCAAGGGGAAAACACCGTTGCAAGGACGAAGCCTGTGTCATTGCCGCCCAACCAGAGGAGCGGCAGCCCTTGCGGCACAGCCTTGATATCGCACCTGTTCGGCAGCTAAAGCGTCAGGATGAGTTCCGAAATCTCATAGGTTTCTTCCAACCAGACCATCAGGCTCTTTCGCGTCCATCCGCCGGTCTTGAGCCGACCCGTGTGCGCCGCCGATACAAGTCGGGTCGACTCGATCGGAATGAACCTCACGACCGGAAACCCGGTGACATCCACCACCACCACCCGGTCGCAAGCCTCCAGCGAAGAGATCAGGGTTTCCTTCGTCGATGTTCGCCCGACCCCGACATATTTCGATTGCTGGAACTTGACGCCTTTTCCGGTCAGGGCCTTGACGCTGATCGCCGCATTTCCCAGTTGGCCAAGCGCAAACGCCCCGTCAGAGAATGGCGTGTTGCTGTTGGTATGTTTGATGAAGTCATACAGCTTTCGCCCCCAGAATTCGCTGAACGGCCATGCCCCGCGGCCATCGCCGAACGCCTCGACAACCTCGGTGGCCCCGATGTGCAGAGCATCCGCGATCAGGGCAACATCGAACGTCAGGGAGCTGATGACCAGCTTCGGCTTTTTCATTCCTCGTCCCGAAGCCGCGTGATGGCGGCCGAAACATACCCGGCGTCGATTTCTATTCCGATCCCGTCGCAGCCAAGACGTTGGGCCGCAACGAGGGTCGTCCCGGTGCCAAGAAAGGGATCCAGAACAACCAAGGGACCAGAGCCATGCAGCCGAATACACCGATCCGGCAGTGCCACCGGAAAACCGGCGGGGTGATTGAACTTCTGCGCCTTGGTTCTGACAGTCTCATACGGAATGAACCAGACATTCCCGCTGCAACGCTTATCGTTCGCGTGGCCCCAGCGGGCGATGTTGCTTTTGTCCTTGAACGGAACCCCGATCGCAAGCCGGTCGATCTCGGTGTGGCCCGACTTTGTGAAGTGGAAGATGGTCTCGTGGTTGTTGTTCAGAAAACGCCTGCTGGTGATCGGCTTGAAATGCCCGAGCGTATCGTCCCCGATCGCCAGCGATTTCACCCAGGTAATGTGGTTTTGCAGTTGGAAAACACCCCTGAATGCGCCGGCCACATCCATGACCAGCCAGGGGTCGGACCCCGTTCCGCCCACGTTCAGGAAGAACGACCCGTCTTCGGCCAAGACCCGAAACAACTCTCGACCGATCTCTGCAAGCCAGGCCAGATACATGTCGCGCGGCATCCGGTCTTCATAGGACCGATAGTTTATCCCGATGTTGTAGGGCGGTGACGTCACCACGACATCGACGGAGCCATCCCGGATTGCCCCCAGCCGCGTCAGGCAGTCACCTTGAAAGATGGTTTGTCGGCCCACCCTGATCGCGTCGTCCCTGCCGCGCTCGGTGGCGATGTCCGTCTGAAAGTTCATACGCAACCTGATTTGCATCCCGCTTGGCCACAACCATGACAGATGCGGTGCCGTTCGTACAGGGGCCAACTGCACAAGACCGGGTCGGCAATCGCCACGTGCCTAAAGATATTGCTCGCCACCGGGGGATGCGTTGCCACCTGCAGACCTGATTGACCCTCTGGCGAGGCGGCGATAAGCCGTTGCGACCGATAGTTCCAGATGGAGTTCCCATGTCGCAGCCGGTCCACACGCCCCCGGCGTTTCCGCCCCGCATCTTCTCGGGCATCCAGCCGTCGGGCGGACTGACCTTGGGCAACTACCTTGGCGCGCTCAAGCGGTTCGTCGAAAAGCAGGACGAGGGGATCGAGACGATCTACTGCCTGGTCGACATGCACGCGATCACCGTCTGGCAGGACCCCGCAAAACTGCGTCAACAGACCCGCGAGGCGGCGGCGGGGTTCATCGCGGCGGGCATCGACCCGGCGCGGTCGATCCTCTTCAACCAATCCCAGGTCACCGCCCATGTCGAGCTGGGGTGGATTTTCACCTGCGTGGCGCGGATGGGCTGGATGAGCCGGATGACCCAGTTCAAGGACAAGGCCGGCAAGAATTCCGAGGCCGTCAGCTTGGGCCTTTTCGCCTACCCCGCGCTGATGGCCGCCGACATCCTGGCCTACAAGGCGACCCATGTGCCGGTGGGCGAGGATCAGAAGCAGCATCTGGAATTGGCCCGCGACATCGCGATCAAGTTCAACAACGACTACAAGGTGGATTTCTTCCCCGTGGTCGAACCGGTGATCGAAGGGGCCGCGACCCGCGTGATGTCCCTTCGCGATGGCACGATGAAGATGTCGAAATCCGACCCTTCCGACCAGTCGCGCATCAACCTGACCGACGACGCCGACACGATCGCCAAGAAGATCCGCAAGGCCAAGACCGACGCAGACCCGCTGCCCGACCATCTGGACGGCCTGAAGGATCGCCCCGAGGCGCGCAATCTGGTCAACATCTATGCCGCCCTCGCAGGCCATACCCCCGCGCAGGTGATCGCCGATTATCGGGGGGCACAGTTCGGCACCTTCAAGCCGGCGCTGGCGGACCTTGCCGTGGCAAAACTGTCGCCGATCACCTCGGAAATGATCCGGCTGATGCGGGACCCCGGCGAGATCGACCGGATCCTTGGCGCAGGCGCGCTGGAGGCCGAGGCCATCGCGCGCCCGATCGTCGACGAGGTCTATGATATCCTCGGGATGATCCGGTCGCGGCCCCGCTGATGCGCCGCCTTGCGCGCCTCGTCGTCGGGGTGGCGCTGGCGGGGTCGCTGGGGCTGAGCGGATGGTCGGCGCTGCAGGTCGCGCGGGACCCGATGCTGCGGCCGATCGTCGAAAGCAGCGCGGAACAGATCGTGGCGGCTACCGACCAGATGATGGCGCGCGCCGCCACGCCCGAACGGCTGTCCGCCCTGATCGACGCGCGCCTTGCCGAAGACCCGCGCAACTGGGTGGCGCTGCAGGCGCTGGAGGACGAAGTCCGCGCCCGCGGCCTGGCACTTTCGCCCGAAACCCGCACGGCCTATGACGCTGCCTGGTCTGCCGATGGCAGTGTGATGGCATCTGTGACCGCGTGTGCGGCCTGCGCCTATGACCCCGCAACCTGCAGCCTGTCGAACCTGCTGATCTGCCAGGCCCCGGTGGCGCTGACCCCGATCGGCGATCTGGCCGGGATCACGCGGGCCGGCGTGGCCTGGGGCACCGGGGGCAAGATCGACGAGATCGACCTGGGCCTTTCGCTTCTGGGCCTCGGGGCGACAGGGCTGGTGGTGGCGTCCGGCGGCACCTCGGCCATGGTCAAGGCGGGGGCGGGCACCGCAAAGATGGCGCGCCGCATGGACCTTC
>Ga0247831_1001733_pt1 | contig 38877 bp, 34 predicted proteins | sample LaCruzMarch2015__9_FD_192406 | JGI IMG/M metagenome (GOLD analysis project Ga0247831, IMG submission 192406) | Freshwater microbial communities from meromictic Lake La Cruz, Castile-La Mancha, Spain - LaCruzMarch2015_1m | ecosystem: Environmental > Aquatic > Freshwater > Lake | place: Spain...
TTGCTTTCGCGTCGCCCCAGGCCTGTGGGGGCCGGGTGCGGCGCTTCGGTGGGGCGGTCGTGCGCTGAACGCGCCGACTGCGCTGCGGTGCTCGGTCTTGCGGCCCATTGCGCAACTCACTGCGCGCCCTTCGGCCGCTCCGTTCAGACAAGCGCAATGAAAGTGCTGACGAACGCGCTTCGCGCTGGCCGCAAGCCCTGGCCTTGCAGGCCGCGCCGGGCCAGTGGCCCGGCCGCTCGCCAGGCACAAACAGTCCACTGGACTGTTTGTGTCCGGGGCTCGCCTCCTCGCCGCCCCACAGGCGCGCCGCACCCGGCCCCCACAGGCCTGGGGCGACGAGCTTTTGGTGGGGGTGGCGGGTTTCGTGCGGTACGCTTCTCCGGTGAGAGGCTGCCGGTCTGCTCGCGTGCCGAAGGTAGTGCTCCACTGCTGCTGCTCTCCAGCGTCGCGGCAGGCGGTGCCCGGTGGGGGCGCGTTCGGCGGCGCGCCGAGGAGCGCAGACGCCGGGGCGGTGCGCGCAGCGCACTTCGTGTTCTGACTCATCGCCACTGTCTGAACGGAGAGAGCGAAGCGAACGCAGTGAGTTTGGCGATGCGCCCCGGCGGCGAGCACCGCAGGTCCGTCGGCGCGTTCAGCGCCCGACCGCGCCGCTGAGCGCCCCCACCGGGCACCGCCTGCCGCGACGCGCGCCAACGCCAAGGTAGTTCCTGTGCTCGCCACCGCCAAGGCAGATCTGCCAACGCTCAGTAGTACCCCAGCGGATGCTGCGCCATGTCCAGATGCAGCCCCTTGCCGGTGTACGGGTGGGCCAGTGCGACCTCTTCGTCGAGCTCGACTCCCAGCCCCGGCTCCTTGCTCGGGATGACGTAGCCGTCGGCCCATTCGATCTTGGTCTTGAGCAGCCTGGCGTGGAAACCGCCGAGTTGCTGGATGCTCTCCAGGATCAGGAAGTTCGGGATGCAGGCTGCCAGCTGGATGTTGGCAGCCGCTTCGATCGGGCCGCAGTACAGGTGCGGCGCCACCTGCGCATAGTGCGCCTCGGCCATGCCTGCGATCTTCTTGCACTCCAGGATCCCGCCCACCCGCCCCAGTGCCGGCTGCAGGATGCTCGCCGCGCCGGTCTCCAGCACGCGGGCGAATTCGTATTTGGTCGTCAGCCGCTCGCCGGTGGCGATCGGTATGCTGGTGTGGCGCGCCACCTCGGCCATCATCTCCGGGCGTTCGGGCGGCGTCGGCTCCTCGAACCACAGCGGGTCGTACTTCTCCAGACGGCGCGCCATCCGCTTGGCGCCCGACACCGTGTACTGGCCGTGGGTGCCGAACAGGATGTCGGCCTTGTCGCCCACCGCTTCGCGGATCAGCTTGCAGAAACGCTCCGACATGTCCATGCGCTCCAGCGTCGGCTGGCGCGGGTCGAACACAGAATACCCGCCAACCGGGTCGAACTTGATCGCGGTGAAACCCTGCTTCACGTACACGGCGGCACGTTCTGCCGAACGCACCGGGTCGCCGTAGAAGGACTCGTCCTCGTTCTCGTCGGGGTAAAGGTAGGTGTAGGAGCGCAGGCGCGGATTCACCAGACCGCCCAGCAGGCTGTAGATGGGGCGGTTCAGCGCCTTGCCGGTGATGTCCCAGCAGGCCATCTCCAGGGCACTCAGGACGCCCATCAGCGAAATGTCCGGTCGCAGGGAGAAACCTTCTCCGTAGGCACGGCGCCACAGGGTTTCGGTCTGCATCGGGTCTTCACCGGCGAATACGCGCGCGAACAGGTCCTGCGCCATGGCGGCGATCACATGCGGGCTGAAGGTGGCGGCATAGGCCTCGCCCACGCCCTCGATGCCACAGGCAGTGCGGATCTTGACGAACACGAAATAACGCCCACCGAAGCCGGGCGGCGGGTTGCCGACCACGAAGGTCTTGATCGATTCGAGTTTCATGCTGGTTTGTCTCCTGGGTATCGGTTGTGGGGGTGGGGTGTCTGTCGAGGATCGCCTCAGCGCTGCGCGCGCAGGATGGCGTCCGCACCCTTGTGCGCCACCATGGTGGTCGGCGCGTGGGTGTTGCCGGAGGTGACGGTGGGGAACACGGAAGCATCGACCACGTACAGATGCTCGACGCCATGCACGCGCAACTGCGCGTCGACCACTGCGCTGCGGGCATCCGGCCCCATGGCACAGGTTCCGACCGGGTGGTAGCAGGTGCTGGCCCGGCTGCGGAAGTCGTCGACCATGGCGTCGTCGTCCAGGGTGTCGAGGTCGGGCGCGATGGGCGCCGCGATCAGCCCGCGCATCGCGGCCGTGCGGGCGATGCGCTGCGTCAGGCGGGCGCCGCGCAGCGCCTGCGCGATGTCTTCCGGGTGCGTGAGGTAGTGCGGCTCGATGCGCGGTGCGTCCTGCACCGTCGGGCCCTGGATGCCCACCCGCCCGCGGCTGAGCGGGCGGCAGGGCTGGAAACACAGGATGAAGCCGGCAAAACGGTCGGGCACGATCTGCGTGCCGGTTTTCGAGGCGGCCAGCGTGTAGGTGATCGGATTGCAGTACAGCTGCATGTCGGGCCGTGGCTGGTCCGGCGACGAACGCACGAAGCCGCCGCACTGGTTGACGCTGATGCTCAGCGGCCCGGACAGCGTGGTGACGTACTGCAGGCCGACCCGCAGCTTGCCCCACACGGTGCTGAGCAGGTTGTTGAGCGTGGGTTCGGTGGCCTTGTAGTGGTAGCTCATGGCCAGGTGGTCCTGCAGGTTGGCCCCCACCTGGTCCTGCGCCAGCAGCACCGGGATGCCATGCTGCTGCAGCTCAGCCCCGGGCCCGATACCCGAGAGTTGCAGCAGTTGCGGGCTCTGGATCGCGCCGGCACTCAGCACCACGGCGCGCCTGGCGCGCGCAGTCTGCGCGACACCCTCCCGCGTGTAGGCCACCCCCACCGCGCGGCGGCCCTCGAACAGGACCTGGCTGGCCATGGCACCGGTCTGGAGTTGCACGCGGCCGCGGCGCAGCGCCGGGCGCAGGAAAGCGTCCGCACCCGACCATCGCATGCCGTGCCGGGTGTTGATCTGGTAGCGGCCCACGCCTTCGGGCTGCGGGCCGTTGAAATCCTCGGTAAAGGGAAGCCCTGCCTGTTGCGCTGCGGCAAAGAAGTGCCGCTCCATCGGGTGCAGCTGGCGGCGCACATCACTCACGAACAGCGGGCCGCCCGGGGCGGGACTGCCGTCGGGCCCGACGCGGCGCTCGAAACCGTCATAGACCGCCTGCACGTCGCTCCAGCCCCAGCCGGTATTGCCCCGCGCTGCCCAGTCGTCGAAGTCCCCGGGCAGACCGCGGCAGTACACCATGGCGTTGATCGAGCTCGACCCCCCCACCACACGGCCGCGGGGAAAGTAGATGCGGCGGTTTTTCATCTGTGCGTCGGGCTGGGCCTCGAACTTCCAGTTGACCCGCTCGTCGTAGAAGGTCTTGCCGTACCCGATGGGCATGTTGATCCACAGGCGGCGGTCCTGGCCACCGGCTTCGAGCACCAGCACGGTGAAGCGGCCGTCGGCGCTCAGGCGGTCTGCCAGCACACAACCGGCGGAGCCGGCCCCCACCACGATGAAGTCGTATTCGTGTGCAGCCAAGACGAGGTGCTTTCAAGTGCGGACAGCATGCAGCGCGGCGCACCGGCATGCCTCCGGGCAAGTGTAGGGTCCACCCGCGGCCGGTCGGCTGCGGGCGGGGCGGGTCAATCCAAATAATTGTGTGGCAGCCCATCGGGATTGCCACCGGCGTGCAGGACCCCGCCCCTGGCCGGCAGGTGTGGCACGGGTAGGCTCACTGGGTATCCCCCCGCCGCGGATCCATCTTCAGTACCGCCTGCGAGCCACCGCTCATCACCACGTAATCCGCCTTGTGGCCGGCGGACTCGGCGACCACCGTCCTGCCTGCGTAGCGCCAGATGCACAGGCCCAGCAGCACCAGCACCCCGGCAAAGTACAGCATGAGGCTCTCCGGGCCCAGCAGGTCCATCAGCGCGCCGCCTATCGTCGGCCCCGCGGTGGCGCCCAGCCCATGCAGCAGCAGCAGGCCGCCAGTGACTTCGAGCACCTTGTCGGGTTCGACCAGGTCGTTCACATGCGCCACGCTCAGGCCATAGACGGTGAAGGACAGGCCACCGTACAACACACCCAGGAAGATCAGCGAATCCTCGTACTCGCGCGCCAGGTAGAACCCCGTGCCGGCCACGGATGCGCAGGCCACACAGACCCAGAACAGCACCCAGCGCCGGTCGAAGCGGTCCGACAGGTGGCCGACCGGCCACTGCATCACTGCTCCGCCCAGGATGGTGGCCGCCATGAAGCTGGCAATGCCGCGCTCGCTGAAACCCACCCCCTGACCGAAGACATGGCCCAGGCTGTAGAAGGCGCCGCTGAGCAGGCCCGAGGCGACGGCGCCGATCACCCCGATGGGGGACAGGGCGAACAGGGCGATCAGGCCCAGTTTGGGTGCCTCCACCGGCTCCGGTTCGCTGACGGGAGTGAGCGTGATCGGCACCAGCGCGATCGAAAACAGGAGGGACACCAGCGCGAACGGCACGAAGCCGAAACGGTCACCCGCCAGGATCAGCCACTGGCCCAGGGCCATGGCCAGGCCGCTGACCGCCATGTAGGCCGCGAACACCTTGCCACGCTGCGCGCTGGTGGCCACCACGTTGAGCCAGCTCTCGACCACGATGTACAGGCCCACCAGGCACACGCCGGTGACGAAACGCAGCACGCCCCAGAACCAGGGGTCGAGCCACAGCACATGCAGCAGCGGCTGGCAGGAGGCGATGGAGGCCATGGTGGCGAAGGCACGGATATGTCCCACGCGCCGGATGATCACCGGGCAGGCATAGGTGCCATAGACGAAGCCGGCGAAGTAGGCGGACATGATCAGCCCCGTGACCAGGCCCGAGAAGTTGGCCAGCCCGGCCTGGGCGCCGATGGCGGAGAACATCAGGCCCGTGCCGACGACCAGCAGGCCGACGCCGCTGAGAAGGGACGCCAGGGGGATCAGCAGATGGCTCACGGGTGGACTTCCTGTTTGCAAGCCATGCAAGGTAGCACAGGCCCTTGGGGAGAGCCTGTGCTGCCTGCGACTTCAAAAGAAACAATTGCACCCGTCGCTGCTGCAGGCGCTGACCTCCGAGAGCCCGCCTGCTGCCATTGGGCGCCGCTAGTCCCTGCAGCTGCGCAGTTCGGATGGCAGGTCGCGCAGCCGCTGGCCGCGCGTGGTCAGGTTGTCGCACGACAGCTCCTGGGGGCTGCGGACGAACCGCCCCGTGACCGGGTCGAGCAATCCCTTGCCAGGGGTGTAGTGCAGGGTCACGGTGCCCGCCCCGTCGGCGCCCATGTGTGCCAAAGTGGCGGCGGATGGCGCTGGAGTCGGGCCGCCGGAGTCCCTGGGGCCTGCCGCCGCCAGCAGTTGTGCGGCGTACTGCGCGCGCGTCATCGTCTGGCCTGTTCTGCCCAGGCCGCTGAGGCTTCCGAGCAGGTCGCCCGGCTGGGTCGAGCCGCCCAGAGCCCGGGCCAGTGACGGGTCGGCACCGGCCTGCTGCGCCACCTGCGCAAGTACACCTTTGAGAATGTCGCCGCTGGATTGTTTGCCGGTCAGGGCGCCTGTCAGCCCTGCCAGCGATTGGCTCTGCAGGGTGCCCAGCCGGCTCCCGCCGCCGCCGCCGCTGATCGCCATCAGACCACCCATCACGCCGAGCAGGGATGCCATGCTTTCGCCCGAGCGCTGTCGGTCTTCGGCGGCGCGCGCATCGGCCACGGCGCCACCCTGCTCGGCTTCGAAGTCGCGTTGCAGCTTCACAAGGTAATCCGGCCGCGCCTTGCGCAGCAGGATCGGGTGGTCGGCAAACACCTGTTCGCTGACGAACAGGCCCCGCACGACTTCATCGGTTTCGTTGTCGATGCGCACGCCCTGGAAGATCATGGTGCCCGACACCAGGCCGCTGACGCGCATGGGCACGTAGCTGAACTCGCCTTCAAAGACCAGCCCGGTCTTGAGATCGGTGTACTTGCCCACGCTGTAGGAGAAGGATCGTCCGTTGGCAACGAAGGGGTTGGCGATGACCGCAAAGCTGCCGGTGAACTCGCCGATGGGGGCCTTCATGCTGAGCGGGTCACCACGCAGCAGGGTGCCGCGCACCGGTGAACCGTCGCTGCGGTAGACCATGTCCGTCGTGCGCCCTGGCTGCAGCGGTGAGCGGACACGGTAGGCCTGGCCCTCCAGATGCCGGCCCTGCGACCAGGACCCGGTGGTTTCCGTGCCATCCCGAGTGCGGATGGTGCCTTCGCCGCTCGTGCAGTTGCCCGCCGCACACACGGCGCCGGCGCCGAAGATCGCGGGGTCGATAGCCCATGCCGGGGAGCAGATCGCAGCCCAAGCCAGTGCGCCCAGTGCCAGGGCTTGCCTGCGGGTGCCTGTCATTCGATGTTGCATTGCGTGGTCTTGATCTCTTCCCCGTCTTCATAACAGCGGGTGGTACCAGGCACCTGCACGCCGCTGAACACTGCCGGGTAGGTGCGCATTTCGCCGTGGAGCTGGCTGTTTTTCATGCGCATGACCATCCACAAGGCACTGCCACGGTAGGAGGTCGAGATCACACTGTGCGGGCCGGTTGGCTGGCTGACGACAGTCATCCACTCGCGCGGGCCGTTGCCCACCCGCGTCTCGGTGATGACGGCGGAATGCCCGATGTCGGCGTTCACGGGAATGATGTGTGCCGCCATGGTGAGGCTGACCGCCGGCTGCCGGTTCTTCTGCATCAAGGCCTCGACCGAGGCATCGGTGAAGGTGTTCTTCTGGGACAACTGGATCGACAGGGCGGTGTAGGGCGCTGCGGGCAGCGTCTCGCCATTGGCCACCGTCAGCTGCATGCGTGTGCGTGTGCGGGACTCCATGCGCATCTCGGGCGTGTCCAGAACGCGGGTGTACTCGATCATGAATTCCAGGGGCCCATCGAGCTTGTTGTCCTTGCAGTTGGCCACGATCGGTGCATGACGCACATCGCGTATCGTGGTCTTCATGTCAGCGGCACGCATGCCGGAGGCGCGGTAGGCCTTGGCGGCCGCCTTGCGGGCCTTGTCGTCCTGCTCGTCGTCGGCCAGTGCCAGATGCCCTGTCCAACGGCGCAGCTGGAGCTCGGAGACAGTGCAGGGCCAGACCGGTGAGCCCCCGGGCATGTCCATGACGCCCGCCCTTGTGGCCTTCTCGAAGGCCGCGCGGGCCTGGCCCATGGCGACGTTGAGCTGGGGTTCCGCCGGGGGGGCGGAAGTTCGATCGCCATCGCGGGAGACAGCAGCGCGCAGCTCAGCAGGCAGGCCGGGAGCAGTTGCAAAACGGATTGGGGCATGGAGGTTCGGATGAAAATCTTCAGGGCTTCCAATATCGCAGAAGCTGGCTGCGATTTCGGAAGGTGGCGGCGGTATTAGTTGGCCAAAAGCCGGGTCATTCGTGCGGCACCCCGTCGCCCCCGGACACCGGACGGTCGCCGCGCAGCTGCCGGCCGCGCGGCGCGGGCGTTACAGTCGATGGCATACATTACCCGCCATGGACAAGACCCTGCGCGATTCTCACCACCAGGCCCGCACCGATCTGGCCGCTGCATTCCGCTGGGCGGCGCGGCTAGGGCTGCACGAATCGATCGCCAACCATTTCAGCGTGGCGGTGTCCGACGACGGGCGCCAGTTCCTGCTCAACCCGGTGGGCCGCCATTTCTCGCGGGTGCGCGCCGGCGAGTTGCTGCTGCTCGACGCCGGCGACGCTGGTGTGCTCGACGGCCCCGACGCGCCGGACCCGACCGCGTGGTACCTGCATGCGGAACTGCATCAGCGCCTGCCGCAGGCGCGCTGCATCCTGCACACCCATATGCCGAACACCACGGCGCTGTGCTGCCTGCAGGATTTCGAGTTCCTCATGCTCGACCAGAATGCCTGCCGCTTCCATGGCCGTATCGCGTATGACCGTGCCTATGCCGGCATGGCGCTGGACCTGTCCGAAGGCCAGCGTGTGGCGCAACTGATGGGGACCGGCAAGAGCGTCCTGTTCATGGGCAACCACGGCGTGCTCGTGGTGGCGCCCTCGGTCGCCCAGGCGTTTGATGAGCTGTACTACCTGGAGAAGGCCGCCGCGTTGCAGGTGCTGGCCTTGTCCACGGGCCGGCCGCTGGCCCTCGTGCCAGACGCGGTCGCCGCGCTGGCATGCGCCCAGTGGAACGACTACCCCACCCGATTCTCCGAATTGCATTTCAACGAACTCAAACGGATCCTCGACCAGGAAGAGCCGGACTACAAGACATGAACCACCACGTCATCGTGACCTGCGCCCTGACCGGCGCCGGCGACACCGTCGGCAAGAACCCGCACGTGCCCGTCACCCCGCAGCAGATTGCCGACGCTGCGGTCGAGGCCGCCAATGCCGGTGCGACGGTGGTGCACTGCCATGTGCGCGACCCGCAGACCGGCAAGGGAAGCCGCGACCCGGTGCTCTACCGTGAAGTGATGGAGCGCATCAAGGCCAGCGGCGTGGACGTGATCGTCAACCTCACCGCCGGCATGGGCGGCGACCTGGACATCGGCCCCGGCGAGAACCCGACGGCCTTCGGCCCTGCGACCGACCTGGTCGGCCCGCTGACCCGCCTGGTGCATGTCGAGGAACTGCTGCCCGACATCTGCACGCTGGACTGCGGCACCCTGAATTTCGGCGACGGGGACCTGATCTACGTGTCCACACCGGCTGCCTTGCGGGTTGGCGCGAAACGCATCACCGAGCTGGGCGTCAAGGCCGAACTCGAGATCTTCGACACCGGCCACCTGTGGTTCTCCAACCAGATGATCAAGGAGGGCCTGCTGAAGGATCCGATCTTCCAGCTGTGCCTGGGCATCCCCTGGGGCGCGCCGGCGGACACCACCACCATGAAGGCCATGGTCGACAACCTGCCTGCAGGGGTGACATGGGCCGGCTTCGACATCGGGCGCATGCAGATGCCGATGGCCGCGCAGGCCATCCTGCTGGGCGGCAATGTGCGTGTCGGCCTGGAGGACAACCTCTGGCTCGACAAGGGCGTGCCGGCCAGCAACGGTTCGCTGGTCGAGCGGGTGGTCAAGCTCATCGAATGCATGGGCGCGCGACCGATGACGCCGGCCGAGGGCCGCGCCAGGATGAACCTGAAGCCGCGCGCCTGAGCACCGCACCATCCACGAGGAATTCCCCCATGGCTTTTGTCACCGACATCAAGACCTTCGCCGCTCTGGGCAGCGGCGTCATCGGCAGCGGCTGGGTCGCGCGCGCCCTGGCCAACGGGCTGGATGTCGTCGCCTGGGACCCCGCGCCCGGCGCCGAAGCGGCCCTGCGCGCGCGCATCGCCAAGTGCTGGGGTGCGCTGGAGGCCAACGGCCTGAAGGCCGGCGCCTCGCAGGAGCGCCTGCGCGTCGTGTCCAGCATCGAGGAGTGCGTGGCCGATGCCGACTTCATCCAGGAAAGCGCGCCGGAGACCCTGAGCCTCAAGATCGACCTGCACACCCGCGTCAGCGCTGCCGCGCGGCCGGACGTGCTGATCGGCTCGTCCACCTCGGGCCTGCTGCCGAGCGAGTTCTATGCCCATGCCACGCAGCCCGAGCGCTGCGTGGTCGGCCACCCCTTCAACCCGGTCTACCTGCTGCCGCTGGTGGAGGTGGTGGGCGGCGCCAGGACCGCGCCGCAGGCAGTCCAGGCGGCGATGGCCTTCTACCGTTCGCTGGGCATGAAGCCGCTGCATGTGCGCAAGGAGGTTCCCGGCTTCATCGCCGACCGCCTGCTCGAGGCCATGTGGCGCGAGTCGCTGCACCTGGTCAACGACGGAATTGCCACCACCGGCGAGATCGATGATGCCATCCGGTACGGTGCCGGCATCCGCTGGTCCTTCATGGGCAGCTTCCTGATCTACACGCTGGCGGGTGGCGATGCCGGCATGCGCCATTTCATGGCCCAGTTCGGCCCTGCGCTCAAGCTGCCCTGGACAAAACTCGAGGCGCCAGAGCTGACCGACGCGCTGATCGACAGCGTGGTCGACGGCACCGCGGTGCAGCTGGGCCAGCACAGCATCGCCGACCTGGAGCGCTACCGCGACGACTGCCTGATGGCGGTGCAGGCGGCGGTGCGTGCCACCAAGCTCAAGCACGGGATTGCGCTGGATGAGTGAGCCGGTTGGCGGCGGCGCGCTGCTGACGCCATGGCGCGGCACGGTGCTGCCCGAATGGACCGACTACAACGGCCATCTGCGCGACGCCTACTACCTGCTGGTGTTCAGCATGGCCACCGACGCGATGATGGACATGATCGGCCTGGACGAAGCCGGCCGCGCCGCCACCGGCCATTCGATGTTCACGCTGGAGTCGCACATCAACTACCTGCTGGAAGTGAAGCAGGGCACGGCGGTCGAGGTGCACACCCAGGTGCTCGGTGCCGACACCAAGCGCCTGCATGTTTTTCACAAGCTGTTCGTCGCTGGCACGGACACGCTCCTGGCGGTCAACGAACAGATGCAGCTCAATGTGGAGATGTCCGGTCCGCGCGCCGCACCGTTTGCGCCGACCGTGCTGCCGCGCGTGCAGGCCATGGCGGCAGCCCATGCAGGCCTGCCGCGGCCGGGCTACGCCGGGCGTTCGATTGCCTTGCCCGCTGCGCAGCAACGGCGCGACTGATCATAGAAACGGCAGTGCCACCAGGCGGCCTTCGACGCGTTGGCCGTCCTTGTGCACCTGCACCGCGTCGCCCGCCGCGCAGCGGGCGGACACCAGCCCGAAGCCGATGTTGCGCTTGAGCCGGTAGGACCACACGCAGTTGGTCATGTCACCCACGCGCTGCGCGCCCTGGTAGATGCCGTGCCAGTGAAAGCCCAGTGCGGTTGGCTCCGCGCCCTCCAGGACCACCCCGAGCTGCTGGCGCTGCACGCCTTGCTGGTGGATGCGGCGCAGCGCCTGGATGCCGATCACGTCATCGGCAACATGCAGGTCGACATACTTCCCCATGCGCACCTCGAACGGGTTGGTAGTGCCGTCGCTGTCCCCGCCGTAGGAGAGCAGCCCGCTTTCGATGCGCTCGCACACATTCGGGTTGCCCGGGCCGATGTCCCAGGGCCTGCCGGCTTCGCGCACGATGTTCCAGAGCTGCGTGCCCTTGCTGCCATCCATCAGGTAGACCTCGAAGCCGCCCTGCTTAGACCAGCCGGAGCGTGCCACTGCCACCGGGATGCCTTCGATGGAGGTCTCCTTGAACCAGAAGTACTTGAGCCCCCGAACCCAGTCGCCGAAGATGGCGGCGACCACGTCTTCCGCCTTGGGCCCCTGGACCGCCAGCGGGGACACATCGGGTTCGCTCACCACCACGTCGAACCCGCGTTCGGCGGCGATGGCCCGCGCCCAGAACCAGATGTTCGAATCGGCGATCGACAGCCAGTAGCGGTCGTCATCGAGCTTGAGCAGGATCGGGTCGTTGATCAGCACGCCATCGTGGTTGCACAGCGCCACATACTTTCCCTGGCCGGGCTGGCACTTCGACAGGTCGCGGGCGCACAGGATCTGCGCCAGCCGTCCCGCGTCCGGGCCCACCAACTGGACCTGGCGCTCGCACGCGACGTCCCACAACGAGGCACCGTTGATCAGCCGCCAGTATTCCTCCTCGGTTTTCCCGTAGCCGGTGGGCATCAGCATGTGGTTGTAGGTGGTGAAGGCGGTGACGCCTTCTGCCAGTGTGGCCGCATAGAAGGGCGACGGGCGCAGACGTGCGGAGGGCGTGATGCCGAACATGGGGTTCCTTTGTCGAGCCAGGGGCAAATCGCCAGTCTAATGGCGGCCTGACCGTCGTGGGTTGGTGGCGCCAGTGCCGGGCTGGCCTTGAGCCGCCGTCGAAGCGCTGCTTCGCTCAGGCCTTCTTGACCCAAGACGCGCACCAGCCCTTGGCGGGCACCGCCTTGCCGGCGAACAGCGCGCACGGGCCGGACTCGCTCCCGGCCGCGCCCTGGTACAAGGTGCAGCCGGCGCACTGGCTGCCGTCCACGAAATTCTTGTGCTTGGTCTTGTCGACGCGGGCGGCATCTGCCACGTAACCCAGGGCCATGGCCTGGGCGTCTTTTTCGTCGACCATCGGCAGGCTGGCGGCGGCTGGTGCCGGTGCAGGTGCAGCAGGTACAGCCACGGGGGCCGGCGGTGCCGGAGCCGGGCTGGCAGCTGGCGCCGGGGCTTCGGCCTTGGGCGAGCATGCCGCCAGCAGCGCAACCCCCGCAATTGGCGTGATGGCAATGAAGCGGCGGCGGGTGGGTGTGCTGATCGTCATGGTGTCGGCCTTTCGTGGGCATGGTGGAAACGGGACATGCTGGGCTGGACACTACCACGTGTCTGTGCGCGCGCGAACATTCGGCAAGTTCACCGCACGCTGCTGACCCCCCGGGGGCCGGGCTGAGGCACACTGCGGGGCAGGGCCTGGCACCATCGGGCCATCAGGAGCCCACGTGTCAGACAGCATTCTTTCCACCATCGACGCCCTGCGCGCACGCTACGCCCCGGCACGCGAACGGTCTGTTGCCAAGCAACTGGCGGCGCTGGACCTGCACGCCACCCGTTTTGTCGCGCTCTCGCCCTTCGTGGTGGTGGCCAGCGGCGGTGTCGACGGCATGGATGCCTCGCCGCGTGGGGGGGCGCCCGGTTTCGTGAAGGTGATCGACGCGCACACGCTGCTGATTCCTGACTCCCCCGGCAACAACCGGCTGGACACCTTGCAGAACATCCTGCACACGCCGCAGGTCGGGCTGCTGTTCCTGGTGCCGGGTGTGGACGAGACATTGCGCGTGAATGGCACCGCGGTGCTGTCGGTCGACGCGGCGGAACGCGCCCTGTGTGAAGACGCGCGCCGCGTGCCTGCCTTGGTGATCCGCGTCTCGGTGCAGGCCTGTTACCTGCATTGCGCCAAGGCGCTGATGCGCTCGGAGTTGTGGGAGCCGGGCCACCACCAGCCGCGCAGCTGCATGCCCAGCATGGGCGAGATGCTGCGCGACCAGGTGGCGCACAAGGTCACGCCGGGGATCGCCTTCGAGAACCAGGAGCAGATGCTGGCTCGCTACCGGGAAACGCTGTAGCCGGGCTCAGCGCCCCTTCCACACCGGATCGCGCTTCTCGGCGAACGCCCGCGCGCCTTCGAGCTGGTCCTCGGAGGAGTACAGCCGGTCCACCGTCGGCATCTGCCTCTTGGTGACCCGGTTCAGCGCATCCTGGAACCGCAGCGCCTCGGCTTCGCGTACCACCTCCTTGATCGCTGCATAGACCAGTGGCGGGCCGGATGCCAGCAGGCGCGCCAGCTCCCAGCTGGCGGGAAGCAGATCGGCTGGAGGACAGATCTGTTTCACCAGCCCCCAGCGCTGCGCCTCCTGCGCATCGAACCAGCGCCCGGTCAGCAGCAGGTCCATGGCCACGTGGTAGGGGATGCGCTTGGGCAGCTTGATCGAGGCCGCGTCGGCCACCGTGCCGGAGCGGATCTCGGGCAACGCGAAGGTGGCCGTGTCGGCGCACAGAATCAGGTCGCAGGACAGGGCGAGCTCCAGCCCGCCACCACAGCAGATGCCGTTAACGGCGCAGATCACCGGCTTGTTGAGGTTCGGCAGTTCCTGCAGGCCGCCGAATCCGCCCACGCCGTAGTCGCCATCGACCGCGTCCCCGGCAGCCGCGGCCTTGAGGTCCCAGCCGGGGCAGAAGAACTTGTCGCCGGCCGCGCGCAGGATGCAGACCCGCAGGTCCTCGTCGTCTCGGAAGGCGCGAAATGCCAGGCCCATGGTGCGGCTGGTGGCCAGGTCGATCGCGTTCGCCTTGCCGCGTGACAGCGTCACCTCCAGCACCGCGCCCTCGCGACGCGTGAGGATCGGCCCTTCGGTCAGCATTGCCATGGTCGCCATCACGACTCCTTCCGGATGAGTGCATCCACCGCCACAGCACCGTGCGTGCGGACGAGGATCGGGTTGATCTCGATTTCCTCCAGTTCCGGGCGCGCCAGCATCAGCGCCGCCAGACGGTCCGCGATGGCGGCCACGGCCGCCACATCGGCGCGGGCGCGGCCCCGGTAGCCGTCGAGCAGCGGCCACAGGCGCAGCCGGCGCAGGGCGGCCAGCATGGCATCGGTGCTGGCCGGCAGGACCAGCGTGACGGTGTCGGCCAGCAGCTCCGCCGTCACGCCGCCCAGGCCCAGGGTCAGCGTCAGGCCGTAGACCGGATCGCGCTGCAGCCCGAGCAGCACCTCGGCCACGGCGTCGCCCACCATTTCTTCTGCCAGGTAGCCGGTGGCGCCGGGCATGCCGGGCTGCCCCTGCAAGGACATCAGGCCCAGGCGCACGGCGCCGGCTTCGGTCTTGTGGGCAAAGCCCAGGCCCTTGAGGGCCAGAGGTGGCGTGAGGTTATTGGCCATCAGCGTAAGCGCGTCCAGTGTCGGTGCCGTCACGGAGCGAGGCACCGGTACGCCGGCGCAGGACAACAAGGCCTTGCCTTGCGCCTCCGACAGGGTGCTAGTCTGGCGCACCGGCCTGGCGGCTACCGGACGCCAGCCCGGCATGCCGGCGGTTGTCTGCGCGGCGCGGATGGCGCCCAGTGCGGACTCCAGGCCCATCAGCGCCACCGTGCCCTGGGCCATCAGGGCGGTCGCCCGTTCCTCGTCGAAGTTCTCCGGCAGCGAGGCCACCGGGAACGCCGGTTTGCCGGTGGCGCGGCCGGCGGCCACGATCGCATCCAGCGCCGGCTGGAACGAGGCCGGGTCGCAGCGGTCGGGGCGCGGCGGGTCCAGCAGGTAGATGCCCAGGTCGTAGTCCTGCAGCATGGTGGTGAACACGGCAGTGGTGCGCGGCCCGTCTCCCCAGATGAAGGTGTGGTAGTCCAGCGGGTTGGCAATGCTGACGATCGGGCCGAGGATCTCGCCCAGCGCCGCGCGCGTCGCGGGTGACGGCGGCTCCAGGGCGAGGCCCTTGGGCGCCGCAAGGTCCGCCACCAGGCCGGCCTCGCCACCCGAGCACGAGAGCGAGCACATGCGCGGGCCGATCTGCGGCCCGTGCACATGGAAGATCTTGAGTGTCTCGATCAGCTCTGGCAGCGTGTGCACTTCGGCCACTCCCGCCTGGCGCAGAAAAGCGCTGGAGGCAGCGCCGCCACCGGCCAGCGCCGCCGTGTGCGAGGCCGCCGCGCTGCGCGCCAGCGCTGTCTTGCCCGACTTGAGGCACACCACGCCCTTGCCCGCGAGGCGCGCCGATTCAGCCAGCGCGGCAAAGGCGGGCGCATCGTCGATGCCCTCGACATACATGCCGATCGCCGTGACACGTGTGTCGGCCAGCAGTGCGCCGGCCAGTTCCGCCAGACCGACCTGCGCCGCGTTGCCCAGGCAGGCCACATAGGCCACCGGCAGCGCGCGGGCCTGCATGGTGAGGTTGATGACGATGTTGGATGACTGGCTCAGCAGCGCCACACCCCTGTCGACCCGCCGCCCCCCGTGCTGGTCGGGCCACAACAGGGCAGCGTCCAGGTAGTTGATGAGCCCGTAGCAGTTGGGGCCCAGGATCGGCATGTCGCCGGCCGCGGCGACCAGATCGTCCTGCAGCTGCGACGCACCGGCCTCGGTCCAGCCGCTGGCAAAACAGACCGCGCCGCCGGCGCCCAGCGCCGCGAGCTCGCGCACCACGGAGACCGTCGCATGCCGGTTCACGCCGATGAAGGTGGCGTCGGGCGGCTGCGGCAGATCCGCGAGCGACGCGAATGCCGGCAGTCCGGCGATCTGCGCCTTGGCCGGATGCACGGGCCAGACCGGGCCGTCGAAACCCATCTTGCGGCACTGGGCGATGACGTTCTCGGCCCACACCGAGCCCATCACCGCGATCGAGCGCGGCCGCAGCAGGCGGTTCAGGTCATGGCGCATGGCGGGCTTGTCCGTGCGGTGGCCATCAGGCGCCCAGCGGCCGCAGCAGTTCGCGGCTGATGATGTGGCGCTGGATCTCGCTGGTGCCCTCCCAGATGCGCTCGACGCGGGCATCGCGCCAGATGCGCTCCAGCGGCAGGTCGTCCATCAGGCCCATGCCGCCGTGGATCTGGATCGCTTCGTCGGACACCATGGCCAGCACTTCGCTGGCCTTGAGCTTGGCCATGGCCATGTCGGCTTCGGTGACCGTGCCCTGGTCGAACTTCCAGCCCGCCTCGCGGGTCAGCAGCTCCGCCGCCTTGAGCTCCATGGCCATGTCGGCGAGCTTGAAGGACACGCCCTGGAACTTGCCGATCTGCTGCCCGAACTGCCGGCGTTCCGCCGCGTACTGCAGTGCCAGCGCCAGCGCGCGGTCCGCCCGGCCCAGGCAGGTCGAGGCCACCTGCAGCCGGGTGGCGCCCAGCCAGGTGTTGGCCAGCTCGAAACCCTGGTGCACCTCGCCCAGGATCTGGCGTTTGTGCAGCCGGCAGTCGTCGAAGTCCAGGATCGCATTGGTATAGCCCCGGTGCGATACGTTGCGGTAGCCGTCGCGCACCGTGAATCCGGGTGTGCCCTTATCGACGAAGAATGCGGTGATCTTCTTCTTGGGGCCCCGCGCAGTGGCCTCTTCGCCTGTTGCCATGAACACGATCGCGAAGCCGGCGATGTCGGCATGGCTGATGAAGTGCTTGGTGCCGTTCAGGATCCAGTCGTCGCCATCGGGTCTGGCGGTGGCTTTCATGCCGCGCAGGTCGGAACCCGCGCCCGGCTCGGTCATGGCCAGGCAGTCCCAGGTCTCGCCGCGGATGCACGGCTCCAGGTACTGCGCGCGCTGCGCCGCGTTGCCTGCCAGCAGGATGTTGGACGGCCGCGCAACGCAGGTCCAGTGCAGGGCGTAGTTGGCGCGGCCCAGTTCCTTCTCGTACAGCAGCCAGGACAGCGTATCGAGCCCGGCCCCGCCAACGGACTCGGGCATGTTGGCGGCGTACAGCCCGGCGGCGATGGCCTTGCGCTGGATCTCGCGGACCAGCTCCAGCGGGAGCTGCCCGGTGCGCTCCACCGCGCGCTCATGCGGGTAGAGCTCCTTCTCGACGAAGGCGCGGGTGGTGTCGACGATCATCTGCTGTTCTTGCGTCAGGCCGAAATGCATGGCAGGGGTTCCTCGGGGTCACGCGCGCGCGGGCCTGATGCCGTACCGGCGCGGACTGTGCCGATTCTCGCCGCATCGGCGGGCGTAAGTCTTGTGCCCCGACGCGCGACAATGTGCCATGACGCCCCCGCCCCCGGCACTGCCCGACGCCGACACTTCCGCGTTGTCCCTGCGTGGCTTGTGGGCGCGCGTGCGCGGCGCCGACCTGCAGGACCTGCCCAGCCATGTGCAGCGTGCGCTGGAGCGCCAGCGCAACGAAATCCTGGCCGGCTGGGTGCAGATGGCGCTGGTGCTGGTGTTTGCGGTCTTCTACGGTCTGTCGCGCAAGACCTTTCCGCCCGACACCATGCTGCACCCGGTGCCCTGGGCGCTGGGGGTGTACGGCGCGTTCACCGTGTTGCGGCTGCTGCTGGCCTACCGCAACCGGCTGGGCCACCGGATGCTGATGGTCTCGGTGGTGGTGGACATCAGCGTGCTGATGGTCACTATCTGGAGCTTTCACATCCAGTACGGGCAGGTGGCGGCGTTCTACCTGAAAGCGCCGACCCTGCTCTATGTGTTCATATTCATCGCCCTGCGCGCCCTGAGCCTGTCGCCGGTGTATGTGCTGTTCGCCGGCACCTGCGCAGCGGTTGGCTGGCTGATCCTGGTGGCACTGGCAATCCGGGCGCCCGGCGGGATGGAGTTGATCACCGACGACTACGTCAAGTACATGACCTCGCTGCACATCCTCATCGGTGGCGAGATGGACAAGATCATCGCCATCGTCGTGGTGACCCTGCTGCTGGCCATCGCGGCGCGCCGGGCCCAGTCCCTGTTGCACCGCTCGGTGGCAGGGCAGGCTGCGGCCGACCAGCTCTCGCGCTTCTTTGCGCCGGATGTCGCGGCCTCCATCGTCAGCTCCAACGAAATCCTGCAGCCCGGCCAGGGCCGGCAGACCGAGGCTGCCGCCATGTTCATCGACCTGCGCGGGTTTACCCGCATGGCCGCCACGCTGTCACCCGCCAACCTGCTCGCTCTGCTGGCCGAGTACCAGCGCATCGTGGTGCCGATCGTGCAGCGCAACGGCGGCAGCATCATCACCTTCCTGGGGGACGGGGTGATGATCACCTTCGGCGCCACGCGGCCATCGTCCACCTATGCTGCCGATGCGATGCGCACGGCCGAGCAACTGATCGACGGCCTGGGCGTCTGGGCCGAGACGCGCCGGCGCAGCCAGTTGCTGGCGCCTGCGGTGGGCATCGGCATGGCCAGTGGTGGGGTCACCTACGGCGCCATCGGGCATGAGGGGCGACTGGAATATGCGGTCATCGGCCTTCCGGTCAACCTGGCCGCCAAGCTGGAGACCCATACCAAGGTGGAGCAGGTCACCGCACTGGCCACCACGGCCATGCTGGAGCTTGCGCGCGCCCAAGGCTACGACGCGCGCCGGGCCGCAGAAGTGCGCCTGGCGCGCCGTTGTGCCGGCGTTGCGGAACCAATCGACCTGGTCGTGGTCCATTAGCCACGGATTGGGGGTTTGCTCTTGCCAGCAGTGCGCTGCTAGCGGGTGCGGCTACCATCCACTGTCAATTTTTTCGCCCAACCCAGGAGATCCCACCCATGCTGCGTGAACCCGCCACCTTTGCCGACCCCCACCTCGAGAGCCTGTTGCCCAGCGTCAAGCCCAGCCGGCGCGGCTTCATCGCCGCGGGCGGATCGCTGGGTTTTGCGCTGGCCGCCGGCCCCTTGCAGGCGCAGACGGTCATCACCACCCCGTCCGACGGCCTGGAGGTGCTGGACTTCACGGTGTCCGTGACCGGCGGCGCCAACATGCCCGCCTACATGGCCGCCCCGGCCAAGGCCGGCAAGTACCCGGTCGTGGTGGTCATCCCCGAGATCTTCGGCATGCATGCCTACCAGAAGGACATCTGCCGCCGCCTGGCCAAGGTCGGCTATGTGGGCGTCACCCTGGACCCGTTCTTTCGCTCGGGCGACCTGTCCAGGATCACCGCCATCGGCGAGGTCGTGGCAGCCGCCAACAGGCTGGCCGACACCCAGATGTTGTCCGACCTGGACAGCCTGGTTGCGTTCGTCGAGCAGCAGCCCAAGGTCAATCCTCGCAAGATCGGCATCACCGGCATGTGCCGTGGCGGCCGCACGGTCTGGATGTACACCGCGCACAGCCCCAAGATCAAGGCCGGCGTCTCCTGGTACGGCGGCCTGAACCCGATCCCGCCGGCCATGGCCAAGACCCCGCTGGATGTCGCCGGGCAGCTGAACGCCCCGGTCCTGGGCTTGTATGCCGGCGCCGATGCCGGCATTCCCGTGCACCAGGTCGCTGCAATGCAGGAAGCCCTGAAGGCCGGCAACAAGCACAGCAAGGCCAGCACCTTCATCCTGTACCCGGGCGTGCCGCATGCGTTCCATGCCGACTACCGTCCGAGCTTCCGCAAGGCCGAGGCCGAGGCGGGCTGGTTGGAAATGCTGGCCTGGTTCAAGAAACACGGCGTGGCCTGAGAGTCCGGTCGGCCCATCTACCTCGGTCTGATCGGGCTGTTGGGCATGGGCATGGGCATGGGCATGGGCGGGGTGCAGGGTGGCAGGGCCGTGCCAGGAACGGCTCCCGCGTGTGCCCTGCGCCGCGCGGGGCCGCATCGCCAGCTGCCGTAAAACCATCCACAGCAGCACCGTGGTGACCGCCACGAAAACCTTTCCCTTGGCGGTCTGGGCCCAGTGGCGCGACTCCCCGGGGTGCGCGTCGGGCCGATCCCTCAGAGGACCAGCGGCCGGCCCGCGCTCTCCAGCATCCATTCGCGCAGCGCGCGGATCTTGGGCTGCCCGGCGCGTTCTGGCGGGTATACCAGGTAATAACCGATGCCCTCCTCGATGGTTTCCGCGAAGGGCTGCACCAAAACGCCGTCGCGCAGGCTCTCCTCGGCCAGGATCAGGTCGCTGATTGCCACGCCCTGGCCGCGTGTGGCGGCCGCCAGCGAGAGCTCCAGCGTGTCGAAGGTCTGCCCGCGGCGGGCATGGCGGGTCGACGCGCCGTTGGCATGCAGCCAGCGCTCCCAGGCATCCAGCGGGTCGGTGTGCAGCAGGGGCATCCCGGTCAGGTCGGCGGGCTTGCGCAGGCGCGCGGCCATGGCCGGTGAGCAGACTGGTGCCTGCACCTCTCGCATCAGCAGGATAGCTTCGACACCCGGCCACTGGGCAGTTCCGCGCACGACGGCGGCGTCCACATCCGAACGGTCGAACGCGGGGGCCCAGGCGTCGTGGGTCGTGATGCGAACATCCACTTCGGGCATCCGGCTGCGCAGTTCCGGCAAGCGTGGCAGAAACCAGCGCGCGGCGAAGGTCGGCGGCATGCGCAGCACCATCACCTGCCCGACCGTGCGCAGGTCGTCACACGCATCGGCAAGCCGGCCGAGAGTGGCATGCACCACCGGCAGCAGTGCCTCGCCTTCCGGTGTGAGCTTGAGCCCTTGCTTGTGGCGCACGAACAGCGGACAGCCCAGAAAGGCTTCAAGCTGCTGGATCTGGCGGCTGACAGCCCCTTGCGTCACGAACAGCTGCTCTGCGGCGCGGCTGAAACTGCGGCTTGCAGCGGCTACCGCGAAGACGGTGACCGCGTGCATCGGCGGCAGGCGGCGGTGGAAGGGGTTGCCGATGGATCTATGTGTTTCGCGAATGCTTGTCATGATAGGTTCCGCTCTGGAGGGCGCATGCCGGCACCGTCACACGCATGACTATTCTGCAGCATCCGCAGGCGCTCACGCCCGCCACATCGTCAGCGCCGGGCCGGACGGTGGCGTTGTGGCGGGTCTACATAACGCTGGCGGAAGTAGGCCAGTGCACCCCGCAGGCCGGGGGCTGGAGCGGCCGGTCCCGCCCAGGCCAGGCCGATGGTCAGTGGCGGGATCGGCTCGGCGACGGCCAGCGTCTCGACCCGGTGGCCCTCCAGCGACCAGGGTCGGTATTGCATGTCGGAGGCAATGGCCACGCCTTCGCCATAAGCGACCAGACTGCGGATCGCCTCGATCGATGCGGAACGCATGTGCACGCGCGGCGACAGGCCGTGGCTGGCCCAGTAACGCAAGGCCGACTCGGCCGCCTCGTCCGCCGTCAACATCAGCAGCGGCTCCCGTGCCAGGTCGGCCAGAGGGACTGCATCGCGGCCGGTCCATCGGTGACCGGCGGCCAGCCACAGCCGGCGCGGCGAGCGCACCAGCACCTGGGTGCTCAGCAGCGGGTTGTCGACCAGCGAGGTGACCATCAGGCCCAGGTCGAACTGCCCGGCCAGCAGACCGGATTCGATTGCGGCGCGCGGCAACTCCTCGACCGTGATCTCCAGCCCGGGGTACAGGGTGCGCAACTGGTGCAGGTGCTCTGGCAGAAAGTAGCCCAGCACGGTGGTGGTGGCCGCCATCCGCAGCTGCCCGCCGGTGGTCGACGGCGGCTCCAGATGGCGCGCGCGGCGCACCGCGGCGTCGATCTGCAGGGCATGCTCCAGGAAGGCGCGGCCCTGCATGGTCAGTTCCATGCCATGCGCCTCGCGCGAGAACAGCGGCTGGCCCAGCGTGTTCTCCAGCTCACGCAGGCCGACCGTGACGGCGGACTGGGTCACGTGCAGCACCGCCGATGCGCGCGACACCTGCCCCAGCCGGGCTACCGCCAGAAAGTAGCGGATCTGGCGCAGCGAGAAATCCGCCGCAATCGAGGTGGTCATGAGAATTTTTGATATGGCTGGTCTGGAAATTTAATTTTACGAACCTGGCCCCGCGTCCTACGATGGGCGCCTTGCCGCTCTGGCTGCAGTCCCTCGGGGCATTCCATGCAAGAACATCTCATCGACGCACAGTTTCTGGAACTTCCGCAAGTGCTGGCCCTGGCCAGAAGCAGCCGGCGGTTTCGTTTCGCCGACGCCGTCGGCGCTCGCCTGGCGGCCGACCGCGCCGTGGTGGCGCACACCCTGCAGTCCGGCGCGCCCGTTTATGGGTTGAACACCGGCCTGGGCGGCAACATCGGCTATCGGCTCTCCGCGCAGGAGACACTGGCCTACCAGCGCCAGATCATCGCCGGGCGCATGATCGGCATGGGGGATCCGCTGCCCGACGTTGTGGCCCGAACCGCCTTGCTGTTGCGGGTCTGTGCGCTGGCACGCGGGCGCACGGGTGTCAGTCCCCAGGCCGCACAGGCCCTGCTGGCACTGCTCGACCAGCACGTCACGCCGGTGGTACCGCAGTGGGGTTCCATCGGTGCGGGCGACCTGGGCCTGAGCGCGCATCTGGTGGCCTCCATCATCGGGCTGGGCCAGGTCCGGTGGCGCGGTCAGACGGTGGACGCCACACAGGCCCTGCGCGAAGCCGGCCTGCGCGAGGCCGAGCTGCAGGCCAAGGATGGTCTGGGTCTGATCAACGCCAGCCCGGTCACGGCGGCGCTCGGGGTGGTGGCCACCCGCGAGGCGGCCCGCGTGCTGCTGGTTGCGCTGGCGGTGGCTGCGCTGTCTGCAGAAGCCTATGCCGCCAATCTGAGCGTCTACGAGCGGCATATCGCCGGCGCCCGCGACAGCGGTGCGCAGGTGGCGGTGGCTGGCCTGCTGCGTACCCTGCTGCACGGCAGTCCCTTGCTGCAGGGCCCGGCCCGCGCGATCCAGGATGCGGTGTCGATGCGCACCCCCGCGCAGAACTTCGGCGCGGCCTACGCGGTGCTGGGGATGCTGCACGACGCGGTCGAGGGCGAGGTCAACGGCTGCTCCGACAGCCCGCTGGTGTTCGCCGAGAGCGGCGACATGGTGTCGACGCCCAATTTCCACACGCCGATGATTGCCGTTGCTGCGGACGCCCTGGCGATCGCGCTGGTGCAGCTCTCGGCAGCGTCGGTGCAGCGCATCATCAAGCTGCAGACACCGCACCTTAGTGGCCTGCCCCGCTACCTGTCGCCGGTGGGGGGCGCCAGCGTCGGCTTCAACGCGATGCAGAAGACTGCTGCCGCGCTGCATGCGCAGGTCCGCCTGCATGCGGCGCCGGCCGCGCTGGACGCGTTCCCGGTGTCTGACACGGTCGAGGACCACGCGCCGCAGACGCCTCTGGCGCTGCGCAAGCTGGCGCAATCGCTGCAGGCGCTGCGCCATCTGGTGGCCATCGAGGCGATGGTGGCCGCGCAGGCGGTGGACTTGCGCGCAGCCGGGGGCCTGGGCGAGGGCACGCGGCTGCTGCAAGGTGCGTTGCGTGCTGCGGTGCCGGCGCTGGCGCAGGACCGACCGCCCGGTGTGGATGCGCAGCGGCTCGAAGCCGTCGTTTTCGCAGATCCCGTCTACCACGCGCTGCAGACGCTGGGCGCGCAGGCCGAAGACGCCGATCCGCTGCGCCGGCTCCTGTGAGCGTCCGCGCCGCTGCTTCGCCCTTTCCTTTCACCGACCCCCCTGGAAAACTGACCATGCCCGACATCCACATTACCTATCTCAACGGCCCCGACATCGCGCAACTGGCCATCACCGACCAGGAGATCCTGGACGCGATCGAATCGAGTCTCGGCGCCCAGGGCCAGGGCTCCTGTGTCATCGAGCCGCGCATGCACCTCGCGCCCAAGGCCGGGGTGGACGGGCACTTCAATGTGTTGCGGGGGGCCATCGGTGCACCGATCAACCTCGCTGGCGTCAAGGTCGTCGGCGATTTTGTCGATAACTACCGGCAGGACCTGCCCTCCGAGGTGGGGGTGCTGACGCTGTTCGACCCCCGCACCGGCGTGCCGGTCGCCATCCTGGACGCCACCGCGATCACCGACATGCGCACCGGCGCGGTGACCGCGATTGGTGCCAAGCATCTGGCCCGCAAAGGGTCGAAGGTGCTGGGCCATATTGGTGCACGTGGCACGGCCTACTGGAACGTGCGCCTCCTCGCCCGCCTGTTCGACTTCGACGAGATCCGTGTACATTCGGCGCGCTCCGAGAGCCGCCAGGCCTTTGGCGAGCGCCTGGCGCGGGATCTCGGCCGCCCGGTGCGGGTCTGCGACAACTGGCGCGACACGGTGGAGGGTGCCGACATCGTGGTGGAGGCCTCGCGCCTGCGTGCGCCCGAGCCGCTGCTGCAAACCGCCTGGATCAAGCCGGGTGCGTTCGTGGTGCCCTACGGCACGATGAGTGCGGTCGAACTGAGCCTGACCGACATCATGTCCAAGCTGGTCGTCGATGACTGGGGCCAGTGCAAGGGCGGGCAGTTCGGCTCGCTGCGCGCCCATGTCGAGGCCGGCAAGCTGTCGGCGCAGACCCTGTACGCCGAAATGGGGCAGATCGTCGCCGGCCTGAAGCCAGGGCGGGAGCGCGAGGACGAAACCATCCTGTTCTGGCATCGCGGCCTGTCGCTGAGCGACATCGCGCTGGGCCATGCGATGCTTATCAAGGCTCAGCGCTTGGGCATCGGACAGACGCTGCGCTTCCATTGACCCTGATGCGGCACATCCATGCGCGTAATGTATGACCACGATACGTTTTTTTCGATTGAGTGCGGCGCGGGCGTTGGCTAATCTTGTCAGCCAACGGGTCTTGCATGTGCTTTCGTCGCATGCACGGCCGGCGCCGAGCAGCCAGGAGCGAACCGGATGACGACACTTTTCAAGGACCCGCGCAAGCGCATGCACCTCAACCCGCTGGGCGCGGAAAAACCGCTGCGCAGCCCAGTGCCACACGAGGTGCTGTTGCGGGCGCGAGCGACCCGCAAGGCCAGGGTGATAGAGCAGCTGGTCCGGCATGACTGTGCAGCCATCCTCATGTATGACCCGTGCAACATCAGGTATGCGCTTGACACCAACGGCATGGCGATCTTCATGATGCACGAGCCGGCGCACTACGCGCTGGTCTGTGCCGACGGCTACGCGATCGAGTTCGCCTACAAAGGTTCGGAGCATGTCTCCAAGGGCATCGAGATCATCGACGAGATCCGCCCCACGCGCACCTGGTATTACATGACGGCCGGTTACCGTGCTGCCGAGCGCGTGGAGCTGTGGGCCGACGAGCTCGCCGACATCCTGCGCCAGCGCGGGCGAGGCAACACCAGGCTGGCGGTGGACAAGCTGGAGTGGATGGGGGTGGAGGCCTTGCACAAGCGGGGCTTCACGCTGGTCGAAGGGCAGGAGCTGATGCAGCATGCCCGCGTGGTCAAGGGTGCCGACGAACTTGAGCTGATGAAATGGTCGGTACGGGTGTGTGAAGCCGGTCTGGCCCGCGTGTACGAACACTCCGTGCCCGGTGCGACCGAAGCCGAGTTGTGGGCTCACATGAGTTACGAGAACGCGCGCTCCGGCGGAGAATGGTTCGAAACCCGCCTGCTGACGGTGGGTGAGCGTACCAACCCCTGGTACCAGGAGGCCTCCGACCATGTGGCCCAGGCGGGCGACCTGCTATCGCTGGACACCGACCAGGTCGGGCCCTATGGGTATTGTGCCGACCTGTCCCGCTCCTGGACCATCGGGCACACTCGCATGAGTGACCAGCAGCGAACCTATTACCGGGCGGCGCTGGACCAGATCGAGCACAACTGCGGCGTGTTGCGCGCCGGCATGACGTTCTCCGAATTCAACGAACGCTCCTGGCGGATCCCCGAGCGCTTTCTGGCACGCAAGTACTCCCTCGCACTGCACGGGGTCGGCCTGGTCGACGAATGGCCCTCCATCCCCTTGCATCCCGACTTCGCGCGCGCCTACGACGGTGTCTTCGAGGACGGCATGGTGGTCTGTGTCGAGAGCCTCGTGGGCGAGCCGCATGGCCGCGAATGCGTGAAGCTCGAAACGCAGGTCGTGATACGGCCACACGGGATCGAGCGGCTGGACAGTTTCCCCTGGGAAGAGGTGTGAAGCATGGCACGGCGCCTGCCGTGCCGCATGGTCGATGGGTTCAATGGTTCATCGGGTCCCCCGAACAACGAAGGAGCGAGTAATGACGAAGATGACGCGGCGCAATGTCATGGTGTCGGGTGCCAGCCTGGCGGGCGCGAGTTTGATGGGTTTGTCCCCCTTGGCCCGGGCGCAGGCACGCACGGTGATCAACATGCGGGTGGCGGCAGAGTTCACCGGTATCGACCCCTACCACGGGACTTTGCCGGTCGACCGCAATGTCAGTGGCGCGCTGTTTCAGCGCCTGCTGCAGCACAAGCCCAACTCCGCCGAGATGGAACTGGACGCTGCGGCCGAATTCAAGCAGGTCTCGCCCACACTGCTGGAGTTCCGGCTCAAGCCGGGAATGATGTTCACCGACGGCTTCGGCGAGATGACGGCGGACGACGTCAAGTTCTCCTACGAGCGCATCGCCTTCGACCCCAAGGACGGCTCCAAGCCCTCGTCCTACAAGCCGGACTGGCTCTACCTGACGCAGGTGGAGGTCAAGAGCAAGTACGAGGGCCGCATCATCCTGTCACAGCCCCGGGCGAACCTGATCGACACCGCGGTCGGTGACCTCAGTGGCTGCATCGTGTCACGCAAGGCGGTGGAGCAGCGTGGAGTGGACCATGTCACCAAACCGATCGGGTCCGGTCCCTACCGGATCACTGCCTACGACCGGCAAAAGGGCATCCAGCTCCGGCGCAACGCCGACTACAAGGGCAACCGCAAGGCGGGTTTCGAGGAGATGAACTTGCGGGTCATCACCGACGCCAAGACCGCCGAGCTGGCACTGCGCGCCGGAGAGCTCGATTTTGCCGTGATGGCGCCCTCCGAAGCCGACCCGCTGCGCAGCGTCGCGGGCATGACTGTCAGCGACCAGCCTTCCATCGCCTATGTGTTCCTGGGCATGAATACCGAAAAGGCACCGCTGAACGACCTGCGTGTGCGCCAGGCGATCCGCCTTGCACTGGACGTCGACCAGATGCTGATGGCCGGCTACAACGGCAAGGTCCCGCGCCTGAACACCTTGCTGCCCCCCATGGTCAACGGCCACTGGCGCGAAGCGCCGGTGTACAGGCGCAATGTGGCCGAGGCCAAGGCGCTGATGACCGCAGCGGGAGTGTCCAACGCCCGCATGAAGATCACGGTGCTGAACCGGCCTGAGTTTCAGAACATGGCGGTGGTAGCCAAGGCCTTGCTGGCCGAGATCGGCATCACGGTGGATGTGGATGCGCAGGCTGGCGGCACCTATTGGAGCTCGGGGCAAGGCGACACCGGCAAGAACCTGGATCTCTACATCGCGCGCTTCAACGGCAAGCACGACCCGAACTTCATCATGCAGTGGTTCGTCTCCGGCCAGATCGGCCGCTGGAACTGGTCGCGTTTCAACAACCCGGAGTTCGATGCGGCGTTCAAGGCGTCCGACAGCGAGCTCGATCCAGCCAAGCGGCGCGTGCATGTCGTCGATGCCCAGCGCGCGATGGACCGCGCGGCGGCCTATGTCTGGCTGACCAATGAGGCCAACACCCTGGTGCACCGCAGCTGGGTCCGGCCGGCGAGCATCCCGGGCTGGCTGAACTGGCAGCTCCAGGATTTCGCGGCTGTCTGAACCCATGGCGCGGCGCAGCAGCACGGGCGCGGCCCGGCCTGCACGCGTTTGCGCGATCTCGGGCACACTTCGGGTCTGGCCCGGGCGGGTTGCCGGGGCCGCATCCTGAAGGAGCCCTCAGATGAGTCATGGATTGAACAGGCGCGCGGTCCTCGCCGCCGGAGCGGGTGCGGGTCTGGCGGGGCCTGCCGCCTTGTTGTGGCCAGAGGTCGCGCTGGCACAGGCAGGAGGCGCCACTCGGCCTCTGTTGACTGTGCGGGCGGCGGCAGACTTCGAGCTGATCGACCCCGCCCACCGGCGCGGCCCGGTGGACGGCAACGTGATGCGCGTGGTCTATCAGCGGCTGATGCAGCCCAAGCCGAATTCGGCCGAGATCGAGCTCGATGCCGCAGCCGAGATCAAGCAGACCTCGCCCACCACCATCGAATTCCGGCTCAAGCCCGGGCTGATGTTCACTGACGGTTTTGGGGAAATGACGGCGGAGGACGTCAAGTTTTCCTTCGAGCGCATCGGCCTGCCGCCAGCGGCGGGTGCTAAGGAGTCTTCGTACAAGGGCGACTGGCTGCACCTGACCACGGTCGAGGTGAAAAGCAAGTACGAGGGGCGCATCGTATTGGCCAGGCCGCGTGCCAACCTGTTTGACGTGGTCATCGCCGACGGCTCGGGCTGCATCGTCAGCAAGAAGGCGGTCGAGCAACGCGGCGCCGAGTTTGGCCTCAAGCCGGTGGGCTCCGGCCAGTACCAGGTGGTGTCGCTCGACAAGCAGAAGGGCTGCGTTCTCAAGCGCAACACGAACTACAAGGGCAGCCGGCCGGGGCGTTACGACGAAATCAATGTCCGCGTCATCACCGACCCGAAAACCACCGAACTGGCGATGCGGGCGGGCGAGCTCGACTTCGCCATCCTCCCGCCGGCTGCGGCCGACCCGCTGCGCAGCGTGGCGGGCCTCACCGTCAGCGATCAGCCCTCGTTCGCTTATGTGTGGCTGGGCATGAACGTCGAAAAAGGACCACTCGCCGACCTGCGCGTGCGCCAGGCGATCCGCCTGGGCATTGACGTCGACCAGATGCTGCTGGCCGGTTACAACGGCAAGGCGCCGCGGCTCAACACCGTGCTGCCACCGCAGGTGATCGGTCACTGGCGCGAGGCGCCGGTCTACCGGCGCAATGTGGCCGAGGCCCGGGCCCTGCTGGCGGCTGCCGGGCAAAGCAACCTGAAGCTGCGCCTGACGGTGCTCAACACGCCCGAGTTCCAGAACATGGCGCTGGTAGCCAAGGCCCTTCTGGCCGAGGTTGGTGTCACGGTCGACGTGGATGCCCAGCCCGGCGGCACCTACTGGAGCGCCGGCAAGGGCGACACCGGCAAGAACCTCGAGCTGTACATGTCGCGTTTCAGCGCCAAGCACGACCCCAACTTCGTCATGCAGTGGTTCGTGTCGGGGCAGATCGGCAACTGGAACTGGTCGCGCTGGAACAGCCAGGAGTTCGACAACATGTTCCGGGATTCCGACAGCGAAACCGATCCCGCCAAGCGGCGACAGATGGTGCTGGAGATGCAGCGTGCGATGGACAAGTCGTCGGCGTTCGTCTGGCTGACCAACGAGGCCAGCGGCGTGATCCACAAGACCAGCGTCAAGCCGGCTTCGATACCGGGCTGGATCGACTGGCAGTATTCGGACTTCCAGCCGAGCTGAACCGAGTCCCGGCGGCTCCATGGACCGCCGGGCGTGCGCGGTGTGCGGGTGGTGCCGGTGGTGAATGCGTCGAATTCATTCCCGGCATCATTTTTTTGCAGGTGCGTTTCCCGAGCGCCTTGGGTACGATCCACACTTGTTCGCCCCTTCTGAACACCCACCACCGACACCGTGCACACCGACGCCCTGCGCTACCTCGGCAGCCGCCTCATCACCACGGTACTGATCATCTTCGGTGCCATGGTGCTGCTGTTCACGCTCAGCAGCCTGGTGCCGGGCGATCCGGCGGCCATACTGCTCGGGCCGCAGGCGACCCCCGAGTACTCGAAGCGCATGATCGTCGAGATGGGCCTGGACCAGCCGCTGCACATCCGCTTGTGGCGCTTCTTCTCCAATGTGGCCACAGGCAACCTGGGCATCGACATCGTCTCGGGACGCTCGGTGACCAGCATGATCAGCGCTGTGATCCCCTACACGATCATCCTGACCTTCTCGGCCATCCTGCTGGCCGTCATCACCGGCATCCCGCTGGGCATCTATGCCGCCACGCACCGGGGCTCGGTGATGGACAGCATCCTGGCGTTCGTCTCGGTGGCCTTCATCGCGGTGCCGGGCTTCGTGATCGCGATCTTCCTGCTGCTGATCTTCGCGATCTGGCTCGACTGGCTGCCGGTGCTGGGCACCAGCCGCAGCGGCGACTGGCTGGACGAATTGAAGCGCATGATCCTGCCCACCGTCGCGCTGGCTCTGGGCTGGGTCGGCTTCATCGCGCGCCTGGTGCGCACCTCGATGCTGGAGGTGATGGGCGAGAACTACATCCGCACCTCGCGCGCCTACGGCCTGTCCGAGCGCCTGATCACCTACAAGTACGCGCTCAAGAACGCCTGCATTCCGACCATCACCATCCTGGGGCTGGGCATCGGCCGGCTGCTGGGCGGTGCCGTGCTCATCGAGATCGTGTTCGCCCGCCCCGGGCTGGGACGCCTGATCTACGGCGCGATCTCCGAGCGCAACTACCCGGTGGTGCAGGGCGCGGTGCTGGTCGTGGTGGTGGTGTTCGTTCTGGTCAACCTGATCGTCGACCTGTCGTACTCCGCGATCGACCCGCGCATCCGCCATGGCAGTGCTGGCCAGGGGGGCGGGCACTGACATGGGGGCAGCGGTCTGGGGAACCTTGCGTAAGGTCTGCACCACGTTGACGGGTGCGGTCGGGTTCGTCATCGTCGTGCTGGTGATGGGCTGCGCACTGTTCGCACCCTGGGTCGCCACGCACAACCCGGACGCGCTGGACGTGATGAACCGCTTCGCGGCGCCCTCCGGCGCGCACTGGCTGGGCACAGACCACCTCGGGCGCGACCTGTTCTCGCGCATGGTGCATGGCGCGCGCGTGGCCATGCAGGTGGCGCTCTCCGCGATCGCGATCGCGCTGACCGCTGGCACGGCGCTGGGCATCCTGGCGGCCTACCTGCCCGCGCGCAGCGAGCGTTTCGTGCTGATCGTGTTCGACGTCATCTCCTCCTTTCCCAGCCTGGTGCTGGCGCTGGCGGCGGTGGCGGTGTTCGGGCCCTCGACCGGCATCGTGGTGGTGATCGTGGCGGTCACGCTGATCCCGCACTTCGGGCGGGTGGCCCGGTCGCAGACCCTGACGCTCAAGAGCGCGCCCTTCCTGGAGGCCGAGCGCATCCTGGGGGCCTCCTGGCCGCGGGTGGTGTTCTTCCATGTGTTGCCCAACATCCTGGGCCCGCTGGTGATCCTGGCCTCGATGGACATCCCGGTGGTGATCACCATCGAGGCGGGTCTGTCGTTCCTCGGCCTGGGCGTGCGCCCGCCGCTGGCGAGCTGGGGCGGCCTGATCCAGGACGGCTACCAGTACCTGTCGCAGACCTGGGTGCCGGTGGTGGTGTCTAGCGTCGCGCTGGGCGTGGCCACGCTGGGCTTCACGCTGTTCGGCGAGGCGCTGCGCGACGCGGTCGACCCGCGCATCGGGCGGGAGCACTGACGATGGCCGATCTCGCTCCTGTTACCGCCCCGACCCCGCTGGTGCGCATCCGCGACCTGCGCCTGGAGGCCTCTACCCAGCGCGGCACGGCGCATATCCTGCGCGGGGTGAGCCTGGACATCGGCCGGGGCCGCATCCTGGGCGTGGTGGGCGAATCCGGTTCGGGCAAGTCCAGTCTGGCCAGCTGCCTGCTGCGCCTGCTGCCGGGCAACATCACGCGGCTGGACGGCAGCATCGCGTTCGACGGCACCGAGCTGCTCGGGCTCGACGAGGCGGCCATGGCCACCTGGCGCGGCGCACGCATCGCGATGATCTTCCAGGACCCGATGACGGCGCTCAATCCGCTGTTCACCGTGGCCACGCACCTGGTGGATGTGCTCAAGCGCCGGCATCCCGGCATCGGCCGCGCCGATGCGCTGGCGCGGGCACGGGAGGCCCTGGTCAGCGTGGGCATCGCTGACCCCGACCTGCGCCTGGCCGCCTACCCGCACCAGCTCTCGGGCGGCATGCGCCAGCGCGTGATGATCGCGATGGCGTTGCTGGTACAGCCCGACCTGCTGCTCGCCGACGAGCCCACCACGGCGCTGGATGCGACGGTCGAGGCCCAGATCGTCGACCTGCTCGAAGGCCTGCGGCGCAAGTTCTCCGGATCGATCGTGTTCATCTCGCACCACCTGGGCCTGGTGGCGCAGCTGTGCGACGACCTGTGCGTGATGTACGGCGGCACCGTGGTCGAGACCGGGCCGGTGGCCGAGGTGCTGGCCCGGCCGCGCCATCCCTACACCCGGGCACTGCTGGAATGCGAGATCGAGGACGATGTCCAGGGCGGACGGCTCAAGTCCATCCCCGGCGAGGTGCAGGACCCGGTGGCGCCGCATGTGGCCTGCGTGTTCGCACCGCGCTGCGCGCATGCCTCGGACCGCTGCCGGGGCGAGGTGCCGCTGCCGGTGGAGGTCGGCGACGGGCACCGTGTGGCCTGCCTGCGGCTGGGGGAGATCGGATGAGCACCGCCGGGCCGCCCCAAGGTGCTCAGCACCGCAGCGCGCAGCGCGAAGGTACTCCAGTGAGCACCGTTTCGGTAGCAGCGCCACTGGTCTCGCTGCAAGGCGTCAGTGTCGTTTTCGGCGGTCAGGTGCGTGCGCTCGACGACGTCACGCTGGAGATCGACCGGGGCGACATCGTCGGCCTGGTGGGCGAATCCGGCTCCGGCAAGACCACGCTGTGCCGCGTGCTGGTGGGTCTGACGCCGCCCACGTCGGGCAGCGTGTCGGTGGGCGGGGAGACCGTGGCCCGGCAGCTGGCCAGCCAGCCGCTGGCCTTCCGGCGCCGGGTACAGATGCTGCTGCAGGACGCGGTGGCATCGCTCTCGCCGCGCATGACCATCGGTCGCACGCTGCGCGAGCCGATCGCGATCCACAGCCTGCCCAGGGCACAGGCCGAGCAGCGGCTGGCTGCCATCCTGCAGCGCCTGGGTCTGCCGGCCGATGTGACGGCCAAGTACCCGCACCAGATCTCCGGCGGGCAGGCGCGCCGGGTGGGTGTGGCGCGTGCGCTGGTCATGCAGCCCGAGCTGATCGTCGCTGACGAACCCACGGCGGGGCTGGACGTGTCGGTGCAGGGCGAACTGCTGAACTTGCTGCTGGACCTGCAGCAGGAGTTCTCGCTGACCTACCTGCTGGTGAGCCACAACCTGAACGTGATCCGGCGCGTGACCCGTCGCACGGCGGTGATGTACCTGGGCCAGATCGTCGAGCAGGCGCCTACGCAGGCGCTGTTCGAGCGGCCGGCCCACCCCTATTCGGCCGCGCTTCTGTCCACCAACCCGGCCATCGACCCGGCGAAGCGGGCCCGGCGCATCGTGCTGCAGGGCGAGATCCCCAGTGTGGTCAACCCGCCGCCGGGCTGCCGCTTCCATACCCGCTGCCCGGTGGCGCAGGCACGCTGCAAGACCGACGCGCCGGCGCTCGCGGAGGCGGGCGAGGGGCGCTTGGTGCGCTGCCATTTCCCGTATTCGCTGAGCTTGCAGCGCTGAGGACGAGGATGAAACCTGCCCTGTGCATGTTTCGCCCAGACGGCGGGATTGCGGAGGGCAGAATTGAGGTCCGCGATGCAGCGGTCGAGTACGGCGGGCGGGCGCGTGTTGATCAGCTGGATCTAGCTATTTGTGTCCAGCAAGTAGAGCGCAGGCGTATGGGGGTATTGCCCCCCATGGCTTGGCGTGTCACCTTGAAGCCAGGATCGGTTCGCGCTGGTCCGCCTGGGAGGGCTGGTTTCGCACAATTGCGAAGCCAGGTTCAAACGCCTCCAGCGCTTCGACGAAGGCGTTCATTGACGACTTTGACAGGCTGCTGGGCACGATGTCATCGCCAAGCTGGGGTTCTTGCTCGGACATGGATGGCTCCGGATGGAATGGGTAGTAATCGAGTGTTTACCACGATGAGCAAAATGATCTACCTATGAAAACCCTCACCCACTTCCCCCGCCCGGTGCGCGAGATCATGACCGCCTGGATCCCGATGCCCGATGGCGTGCAACTGGCCGCACGGATCTGGCTGCCGGAGGATGCCGAGTCCGACCCGGTTCCGGCGATCCTGGAGTACCTGCCCTACCGGCGGCGTGACGGCACGGCCACCCGCGACTCCGTGACCCAGCCCTACATTGCCGGCCACGGCTATGCCGCGGTCCGGGTCGACATCCGCGGCACCGGCGACTCCGGCGGCGTGATGCGCGACGAGTACGACCTGCCCGAACTTTCCGACGGCGTGGCGGTGATCGCCTGGCTGGCGGCGCAGCCCTGGTGCAGCGGGCGCGTGGGCATGTGGGGCATCAGCTGGGGCGGCTTCAATACCCTGCAGGTCGCTGCGCTGCAGCCACCGGCGCTCAAGGCCATCATGCCGATCGGCTTCACCCACGACCGCTACAACGGTGACTGCCACTACATGGGCGGCTGCATGGTCGAGGGCAACACCAGCTGGGGCGGCACGCTGCTGTCGGGCACGGCGCGCCCGCCGGACCCGGCCGTGGTCGGTGACCGCTGGCGCAGCATGTGGCTGGAGCGGCTGGAGGCCACCGAATTGCCGGTGCTGGCCTGGCTGTCGCACCAGCGCCGCGACGACTACTGGAAACCCGGTTCGGTCTGCGAGGACTACCGCCGCATCCAGGTGCCGGTGTACGCCATCAGCGGCTGGCAGGACAGTTATTCACGCAACCTGCTGCCCCTGCTGGAGAACCTGCAGGTGCCCAAGAAGGCGCTGGTGGGGCCCTGGGCGCATTCGGTGCCGCACCTCGCGCGCCCCGGCCCGGCCATCGGATTCCTGCAGGAGGCCCTGCGCTGGTGGGACCACTGGCTCAAGGACCGCGACACCGGCATCATGGACGAACCCCTGCTGCGGGTATGGATGGGCAACTGGATCCGCCCCTCCAAGCATGTGCCCGAATGGCCGGGCCGCTGGGTGGCCGAGCCGGTGTGGCCGCCGGTGCAGCGTGCGCCGCTGGTGCTGCACCTCAACGCCCATGGTCTGGGTGAGCAGGCCGGTGGCGCAGACCTGCGGGTCGTGTGCAGCCCGCAGACGACCGGGTTGCGCGCCGGCTACCAGTGTGCGTACGGGCTGGGCCCCGAGCTGTCCGACGACCAGCGGGTGGACGACGCCTTCAGCCTGTGTTTCGACACCGAACCGCTGGCGCAGCCCATGGAGCTGCTGGGCGCCGCCGAACTCGAACTCGACGTGTGTTGCGACCAGCCCCAGGCCCTGCTGGCGGCGCGCCTGTGCGACGTGGCGCCCGACGGCAGCTCGCTGCGGCTGGACTACGGACTGCTGAACCTGTCGCACCGCGATTCCGATGCTGCCCCCGCGCCGCTGGTGCCGGGGCAGTGGGTGCGCGTGCGCATCCCGCTGTGCGGCACGGCGCAGCGGATCGACCCCGGGCACCGTCTGCGCCTGGCGCTGTCCACGAGCTACTGGCCGATCGCCTGGCCGTCGCCGGCCCGCGCCACCGTGACGGTGCGCTGCGGCACCAGCCTGCTGCGCCTGCCAAGCCGCGTCGTGGAGCCGGCCAGCGAGCCGGCGCTGGCGCCGTTCGGCGAACCCGAAGGTTCTGCGCCGCTGGCCGTGCAGGAGACCCGCGCGCGCAATATCGCTCGCTCGCTCGACCACCTGGAGGAGCGCATGGCCGAGGGCCAGGTCGACCTGCGCCGTACCCGTGACCGTGGCGCGTGGCGTACCGTCGACACCGATGTGGAATACGACACCAACGGCGAGATGCGTTTCTCGATCCAGGCCGACGACCCCCTGAGCGCCGAGCAGGAGATCGACCTGCAGACCACGATGGGCCGGCCGGGATGGCGCATCCGCACCCGCGCCCAGACGCGGATCCGCTGCACCGCCGACGCTTTCCTGGTCGATGCCCGGCTGGAGGCCTGGGAAGGCGAGCAGCAGGTGTTCGAGCGGCACTGGGAACAGCGCATCGCGCGGGACCAGGTCTGAGCGCTGGATGCAACAGCAACAGCAACCATGACCACGACCATGCGCCCGCGCCCGCGCCCGCGCCCGAGGCAGATTGCCCCATGACGGCAAACCCTTTTCAACTCCAGCCGTTGTCCCCGGCCTGCGGCGCCGAAGTCACCGGCATCGACCTGACACGCGCGGACGACGTAGCCATGCAGGCGGTGTTTGCGGCGCTGGCTGCGCACGGGGTGCTGTTCTTCCGCGACCAGCAGCTGACACCCGAGCAGCAGGTCGCGGTCACGCGGCGCTTCGGTACGGTGCTGCGCGTGCCCTACATCCGGCACCTGGACGCGCATCCCGACATCATTGCCGTGCTCAAGGAGGCCGACGAACGCCGCATCAGCACCTTCGGCGGCACCTGGCACAGCGACTTCTCGTTCCTGGACGAACCGCCCAGCCTGACCCTGCTGTATGCGATCGAGCTGCCGCCGGTGGGCGGCGACACCCTGTGGGCCAGCCAATATGCCGCCTACGACGCGCTGTCGTCGGGCATGCAGCGGTTGCTCGACCCCTTGCGCTGCGTGCAGACCGCCTGGCCGCACGGCACCCGCGGCCCGGGCATCGACGCGCCGGTCAGCCGCTCGGTCGGCATGGTGCGCGGCGACCCGGCGGCCGACCGCGAGGTGCTGCAGCCGGTGGTGCGGGTGCATCCGGTGACCGGGCGCCGTGCGCTGTTCGTCAACCCGGTCTACAGCCAGCGTTTCGAGGGCATGACGGAGGCCGAGTCACGGCCCCTGCTGCAGTTCCTGTTCCAGCATGCCACCAGCCCCGAGTTCTGCTGCCGCCTGCGCTGGGCCCCGGGCACGCTCGCGGTGTGGGACAACCGTTGCCTGATGCACCTGGCCATCAACGACTACGACGGCAGCCGCAGGCTGCTGCACCGCACGACCGTGGCGGGCGAGCGGCCAAAGGGGCCGTAGATTTCAGGGAAGATCGTGCACTGCCGACGGGCGCACATTGCCGATGTCAAGAATGTGGCTGTCGGACCCGCAGGCAGTGGCAGCCAACCGCCGAATCCTTGAGACGTTGTCAGGCGGCCGAATGCGCGACCTTGAGGCCGAGGTGCTGAACGAAAGGATCGAAGTCGCGGTCCGCATGAAGCAGGGCCGTGTCGTTCTCGATGCAAAAGGTCGCTATGAGCGTGTCAATGGTCTTGCGAACCGTCACCCCACGGTCGCGAAGCGACCGATAGTGTTCCGAAGCCCTGACCGCGAGCGCGTACCCCACCAGATCGACATGCTCGAAAGCGTCCAGTGTCCGCTTGACCAACCTGTACTGTCGTTCCTCGCGCACGCCCTGCAATACCTCGGCAGCAATCAGGTCCCCTACTGCCAGAGGGACACTGCCAAGGTAGCCGTCAAGTAACGCGACCTGGGGCGTGTCCGCCGCCCGGAAATAGTCGATCCAGACACTGGAGTCGACCAGAATCATCGGTCGGTCCTCATCGATGTCAGATCACCCTCCCAGGTGATCCTGCCTTTCAACTCCCTCGCCTTCTCCTGGGCACGCAGTTGCACCAGAGTCCTGAGGCCCAGTTCAACCGCCTCGCGCTTTGTCTTTGCACCGGTTGCCCGCAGGGCATCTTTCATGAGCTTGTCTTCGATCTCGATGTTTGTGCGCATGGTGTGTACCTCCATCTCTTTTTATACACATCTTAACTCTTGCGGCTCCTCAAGGACAGGTTCGATGCTTTCCTGGAGCGCGGCACCTGCCGACCGGGCCTGCACGTGCAGGAGATGTTTTACTCGTGACCGGTCAGGGGCAACCCACTGCCGTCCGTACCAGGGTACGTTCGCGGGCATCTTCAAGTCGACGGTGATGGGAGGGATCCACCCAGGCCTGTTGTCGATGCCAAATCAAAGAGGCGCAGCGTCCGCCCTTGGTGCCGGGTTGCCGGCATTCACACTTGCACCGGGGCGGGGCATCAGGCAGGTTTCGATCGACGGGTCGCTGGTGCGTTGCGCAATGGCGGCAATGGCCAGTTCGGCGGTGCGGTACAGGTTGACCGGGCCGATTCTCCTCGACAGGCCGGTACGCTCGAAGACATCGACCACCTGCAGCTTGATCGCGCACATCGACAGGCGGATGCCGCTCTGGCTGAGCCGGTCGGACAGGTGCTCCAGCGCCTCGACGCCGGTCGCGTCGATCGCGTTGAGTCCGTCGCAGACCATCAGCAGCTCGCTCGCTCGCGGGAAGGATGCCAGCTGTTCCAGCACCGTGTCCTCGAAGTACGGCACGTTGGCGAAATACAGCGAGCCGTCGAAACGCAGAACGACCAGTTGTTCGCTGGTCGGCAGCCCGTGCACCCGAGCATCGCGCAGGGTGCCGTCCGCATGCCGCCCCAGCAGCACCATGCGTGGGCGCATGGTCCGGTACAGATACAGCAGCACCGCCAGCACGGCGCCGATCAGGACGCCATAGTCGATCGCGGGCGCCAGCAGCAAGGCTGCAAAAAAGGTCACCCATGCCGCGATGCCGTCATCGCGATGGGCACGCCAGGCGCGGTTCATCGCAGCAAAGCTGATCAGGTTGGTCACCGCCATCACGATCACCGCGGCCAGCACCGACTGCGGCAGGTGGTAGAGCAATGGCGTCAGGGCGACCAGCGTGACCAGCATCAGGAGCCCGGTCACGACACTGGCCATGCCGGTGCGGGCGCCGGCACTGATGTTCACCGCAGAGCGCGAGAACGATCCCATGGTGGGAAAGGCCTGGGTGAGGCTGCCGGCGATATTGGCCAGGCCCTGTCCGAGCAGCTCCTGATTGGCGTCGATGCGCTGGCGGGTTCGCGCGGCCATCGCCTTGCCGATCGACACCGCCTCGACGAAGCCGATCAGCGCCATCACCAGTGCCGCACTGAGCAGCGAACGCGCGGCGTCCCAGGAGAACTGCGGCAATCCAAAGGCGGGCAGGCCCGCCGGGATGGTGCCGACGACTTCGCCGCCGCCGGACAGGTGGACCCTGCTAGCCTCAATACTGTTTAATTAACATCCGATCACCTCGACGACCGTCGGCGCGATCTGGTGCAGCGGTTGCCCGCGACAGCGCAGGTTGAAGTTGCTCATCTTGCGCTTGACCCCTCTGGGGTTGG
>Ga0247831_1001734_pt1 | contig 38870 bp, 33 predicted proteins | sample LaCruzMarch2015__9_FD_192406 | JGI IMG/M metagenome (GOLD analysis project Ga0247831, IMG submission 192406) | Freshwater microbial communities from meromictic Lake La Cruz, Castile-La Mancha, Spain - LaCruzMarch2015_1m | ecosystem: Environmental > Aquatic > Freshwater > Lake | place: Spain...
CCACGCCCTGCGAGCCACCCTGAAAAACCATTTCGCGGGCTTGTTCAATCCGCTGCAGGCGGTCGTTGAGGTGGGCAGTCAGGGGCATGTCAGATGTGTCTCAAGCTGAGAATTTTTGGGTCCAACGCTGTAAAACCTAGGGTTAATCCCAAGCCGCTCGCAAGGGGATGCACCAACAATAGCTATGCATTCTGATTCATAAGCTTGGACTTTAAAAGTCCGACACCTCACAGGAGATACACATGCAGAAAGTCCTGCACATCAATCCGGACAAATGTACCGGCTGCTTGCAGTGCGAAATGGCCTGTTCTTTCGAGAACTACGGCACATACGCCACCTCCAAATCGCGCATTAAGGTGTTTGACTTCCACCACACCGGTAAAAAAGTCCCTTACACCTGCACCCAGTGCGACGAAGCTTGGTGCTTGCATGCTTGCCCTGTGGAAGCCATCACCGTGGACAAAGCCACCGGAGCCAAAGTGGTCAACGAATCTACCTGCGTGGGCTGCAAGGTTTGCACCATCGCTTGCCCCTTCGGCACCATCAACTATGTGCAAGAGACCGGCAAGGTGCAAAAGTGCGACTTGTGCGGTGGCGACCCGGCTTGCGCCGACGCCTGCCCAACCGGCGCTATCACGTTTGTGGACGCCAACTGGACTGGCATCGACAAGATGAAGCAGTGGGCTGACAAGTTGGGCAATCAGCCCTCGGCCTCTTAAATCCCCCCACTAGGAGCATCAACATGTCTTGGGCTGGAAAAATCCTCCGCGTCAACCTCACGGCTGGCACCGTCAAATCCGAACCGCTGAACATGGAGTGGGCCAAAGCCTATCTGGGCTCACGCGGTCTGGGCAGCAAATACCTGATCAGCGAGATCGACCCCAAAGTCGACCCGCTGTCGGCTGACAACAAACTCATCTGGGCCACGGGCCCGCTGACCGGCACCATGGCATCCACCGGTGGCCGCTACACCGTCATCACCAAAAGCCCGCTCACCGGGGCCATTGCTTGCTCCAACTCGGGCGGCTATTGGGGCGCAGAGCTGAAGATGGCCGGTTGGGACATGGTCATTTTTGAAGGCGCATCGGCCAAGCCGGTGTACCTGCACATCAGCGACGACGAAGCCGAGTTGCGCGATGCGAGCCACCTCTGGGGCCAAAGCGTCTGGAAGACCGAGGAAATCCTCAAGTCCAGCTTGCAAGACCCCTTGCTGCGCGTTTGCAGCATCGGCAAGGCCGGTGAAAACGGCGTGCTGTATGCCGCGGTGGTGAACGACCTGCACCGTGCGGCTGGCCGTTCGGGCGTGGGCACTGTCATGGGCAGCAAGAACCTGAAAGCCATCGCGGTGCGCGGCACCAAAGGCGTGGGCAACATGAAAGACCCCAAGGCTTTCATGGCTGCGGCCAAGGCGGCCAAAAAGGTGTTGGCCGACAACGCCGTCACGGGCCAGGGTCTGCCCGCTTATGGCACCCAGGTGCTGATGAACGTGATCAACGAAATCGGCGGCTTGCCCACACGCAACCACCGCGACGTGCAGTTTGAAAGCGCCAAAGACATCTCGGCCGAAGCCATGGTCACACCGCGTGAGACCGATGGCAAAAAGCACCTGGTGACCAACCAAGCTTGCTTTGGTTGCACCATCGCTTGCGGTCGCATCAGCAAGATCGATGAAGGCCACTTCTCGGTCAAGAACAAGCCTGAGTACTGGGGCGCCAACGGCGGCCTGGAATACGAAGCGGCTTGGGCGCTGGGCGCAGCCAACGGTGTGAAAGACCTGGAAGCCCTGCAATACGCCAACATGATTTGCAACGAAGAAGGCTTTGACCCGATCAGCTTTGGCACCACCATCGGCGCCGTGATGGAGCTGTATGAAATGGGTGTGCTGACCAAAGAGCAAATCGGTGTGGAAGCACCCTTTGGCTCGGCCGAAGCCTTGTGCGAGTTTGTCGACATGACCGCCAAGGGCATCGGTTTTGGCAAGGAAATTGGCATGGGCTCCAAGCGCCTGACCGCCAAATACGGCCACCCCGACCTGTCCATGAGCGTCAAGGGCCAAGAGTTCCCGGCCTATGACGGCCGTGTGATCCAGGGCATCGGCTTGGCATATGCCACCTCTAACCGCGGTGCTTGCCACCTGCGCGGCTACACCATCGCTTCTGAAGTGCTGGGCATCCCGGTCAAGACCGAGCCCACCGAGCACGAAGGCAAGCCAGAATTGGTCAAGGCCTTCCAAGACGCGACAGCCGCCTTTGACTCGGCCGGTATTTGCGTGTTCACCAGCTTTGCCTGGACCTTGGCTGACGTGGCCCCTCAGATCCAAGCGGCTTGTGGCGAAGAGTTCACCATGGAGCACTTGAACCACATCGGCGAGCGCATCTGGAACATGGAGCGCGAGTTCAACAACGCCGCCGGCTTCACCAAGGCCGACGACAACCTGCCCAAGCGCCTGATGACCGAAGCCGCCAAAACCGGCCCCGGCAAAGGCATGGTCAGCAAGTTGGACGAAATGCTGCCCAAGTACTACGAGGCGCGCGGCTGGGACGGCGAAGGCCACCCCACATCGGCCACCCGGGAACGTCTGGGCCTGTGATGCTCAGCCAAAGTCTCAGTGTCGCCTTCAAGGGCAGCACTGGGCCTTGCTGAAATCAACGACGCAGCGGCTCTCCGGGGCCGCTGTTTCTTTTTTGGAGAACACCATGACCCACCACGTGATTTTGGGCGCAGGCCCTGCTGGCGTGATCGCCGCTGAAACCATCCGCAAGCATGCCCCGGGTGACACCATCACCTTGATTGGCGACGAGCCCGATGCGCCTTACTCGCGCATGGCCATCCCTTATCTGCTGATTGGCAACATCGACGAGCGCGGCACTTACTTGCGCAAAAGCGACGCCCACTTTGACGAACTGTGCATCACTCAGGTCAAAGCCAAAGTGACGCGTGTGGATTCAGCGGGCAAAACCGTGCACCTCGAAAATGGCAAGTCTTTGGCGTTTGACAAGCTCTTGATCGCCACCGGTTCGCACCCCGTGCGCCCCCCGATTGCAGGCATGGACCTGCCCGGTGTGCACCCCTGCTGGACGCTCGAAGACGCCCGGGCCATCCAGGCGCTGGCCAAGCCCGGTGCCCGTGTGCTGCAAATGGGCGCGGGCTTCATTGGCTGCATCATCATGGAATCGCTGGCGGCGCGCGGCGTCAAGCTCAGCGTGGTGGAAATGGGCGACCGCATGGTGCCCCGCATGATGGGCCCGGTGGCGGGCGGCATGATCCGCGACTGGTGTGAAGTCAAGGGCGTGCAGGTGTTCACCGGAACCAAGGTCGAAGCCATCAGCCAAGGTGCTGAAAAGAGCTTGCTGGGCAGACTGGCCGCAGCTGTGGGCCTGGGGTCTGACGATGCCAGCGGTGCGCTGCAGGTGCGTCTGTCCAATGGCCAAACCGTCGAAGCCGATCTGGTCATCAGCGCCACCGGCGTGCGTCCGGCCATTGGCTTTTTGAAGGACAGCGGCATCACCTGCCTGCAAGGCGTGTTGACCAACGAGCACCTGCAAACCAATGTGCCCGGCATCTTCGCCGCAGGCGACTGCGCCGAAGCTTTTGACATGGTCAGCGGCAAAACCATTGTGAGCGCCATCCAGCCCAATGCGGCCGAGCAGGCCCGTGTGGCCGCGCTCAACATGCTGGGCCAAAACGCTGTGCTCAAGGGCGTGACGCAAATCAACGTGCTCGACACCCTTGGTTTGATCTCCACCAGTTTTGGCAACTGGGAAGGCGTGGCCGGTGGCCAGTCGGCGGTGCTGACCGACAAGGCCGCAGGCCGTCACCTGAGCTTGCAGTTCAAGGACGATGTGATGGTCGGCTGCAACAGCGTGGGCTGGACCGAGCATGTGGGCGTGATGCGCGGCTTGGTTGAAGGCCAGGTGCACCTGGGCGACTGGAAAGACCGCCTGATGCACGATCCGACCAAGCTGGTGGACGCTTATCTGGACTGCGCTCAGGGCCAGGGCCGCTGGAGTGGTGCCGCCGATGCGCGTCGCCGCTGAAGCGACAATCTGCGCATGAACATCACTTTCAAACTGTTTGCCACGCTGACCGACTATTTGCCCGCCGAAGCCCGGCGCAGCAACCAAGTCACGCTGGATGTGGCGCAGGACACCAGCATCAGCCAGATCATCGAGCCCTTCGGCATGCCCCCGAAGCTCGTGCATCTGGTGCTGGTCAACGGCAAATACATCAAACCCGAAGACCGGGACACCACCACCCTGGCCGAGGGCGATGTGTTGGCCATCTGGCCGCCTGTGGCCGGTGGCTGAAGTCTGCCCACGCAGGTCTTGTTTTCGTGCAGTCCTACTACCCCGAGCGCTTCGAGCGCGACATGGGCACCAGCGAAACCGAATGGTTGACGGCCTTGCCCCGCGCACTGGGCCTCCATGCCTTTGTGATGGGCACCGGCCAGGTGCGTGTGCAGATCGGTGAAGGCCATCTGCAACTGCAATGGCACACCCTGCCGCCACGCCTGATCGCGCTGCTGCGCCTGCAGCGCTTGGCGGTCTCTTTTGTGTTCGAAGACGTAGAAGAAGAAGCGCGCCAGCGCTTCATGAAGCACTTTGATTTGACGATGCAGCGGGGTGGGGGGTGAGTTTGGGCGAGTGGCTGAAATAGGCTGGAAGCGGACGACAGCAGCAGGCGCGATGCCACGGAATTACACTGTCCGCGGTGGCGAGGTAATCGGGCGACAGGTAGGCATGTGGAAGCGCCAAGGTTTCAGCTGATCTTGAACAACGCAGAGAACCGCGACAGGTTCTCAGCCGACAGCCGCATCGGGTCGTAGTCGGGCTCTGGCAGGGGCTGCACCACGTCCCAGTGTTCGGCCATCTGGCCCTGCGCATTGAAGCGCATGAAGTCTGCGATGACCGTGGAAGGCAACAGCTTGTGCAAGATGACGAAATCACCGCAAGCGAACAGGTGAATGGGCCGCCATACCAATCGGCCAGGACGCTTCCATGCCACCTCCTCGAGGTAACGACGCAGGCCAGCTCGTCCCTGGCCAATACCCGGCGTGTGCTGGATGTAGTCTTCGGCCACATATCGATCGACCAGACTCATGTCGTGACCGTGCATGCAGTCGGACATGAAGTGCAACAAAGTGGTTTCATTGGTGCTCAGGTCATCGCGCAACCGAGGGTCGTAGGGGTTCGGGATGGGATTCACGGTAGTTTTTTAAGGATGCAGCGGGCCATGGCAGCATGCCCCGCACGGTTAGGGTGTAGGCCGTCGCCAGGTTCGCCTAAAGTGCTATCACCGTTGAAAGCGGAATGAAGCCTTCCGGTGAGCGGGTCGGTCAGGGCAAGATCCAAATCGACGAAGTCATCGAAAAGCGCACCTTTGCCCACTTCGGCATTGAAGGCCCGACGTCGGCTGTTCTGTCGCTCGCTGCCATGGCCAGGCCGGGTGCTGCCAAGGGCACTTGGGACTGTCGCGCCTAAGACGCGTACCCCCTGCGCCCGCATGCGCTGGACTGAATACGCCATGGCCTCGAACACGGCAGCTGCTTCGGCCTGGCCATTGTCGCTGAAGTCGTTGATGCCTTGGAGCCAGAAGATCGTACGAACGGCAGACAGGTCGAGCACGTCTCGCGCCAGTCTTTCTGTGGCCGCTGGGCCGCCACGCCAGGGGCTTGCTCCAGGTGCTGGACCTGTCACCTGGTTGCCGCCGATGCCTGCATTCACAACCGCCAGATCTTGGCGCCCTGCGGCCCACAATTCGCGTTGCAGCACGTCTGTCCAGCGGTCATGCCCATTGAGAGTCGTAGCCGTGCCATCGGTGAGCGAATCGCCAAAAGCGGCCAGCGTGCAAGCTTCGGCCGAAAGCCAAGCATCCAGCGCGTCGATGAAAAAGCTGGAAGTGGTGGTGTGCGGGAAGCCTAACTCGCTGTCAGAAACGGCAGCACTCTGGTCGCCTGGCTGGGACAAGTAGGACGTTGCCATCGCCTTGGCATGCCAGGTGATGGGGCCGCTGGAACCCTCCACCCAGGCACTGAAGGCCAGGCTGCGGCCCTGCATCGATTGCGCTGATTCGGGCAGCGCTGCCCACTCTATGGCAGGTGTCCATTCAAATGAGCCGGCAGCAATCGTCTGGTCGGGCAATGCAATGCGCGTACCGGGTACCAAGGCGCCGCCACCCATGTGCAAGGCCAGACTCATCCCACGCAACAGCAGCGGCTTGTTGCCAAAGCGGTTGCTCAAGCGCAATCTGAAACGCGGTGACCACAAAGCAGGCCTGAGCACCATGCGAAGGGACTGGTTGACAAGGCCTTGTTTCATTTCAGGCAAGGCTCTGTTCAGGTCGGGCTGCGCGATCGTGGAACCCACCGGGTAGGCGCCTTGTGCAGACGCCGCCCAGGCGGTCACCCAGTGGGACCCCGATGGCAGCGCTGTGCTCATGGGGTCAATCCCAACCAGCGGCGCGCCCGCTGGACGATGGGCCGGTCGATCATCCGACCGTCCAGCAGCACCGCACCGAGGCCCGCACGGCATGCGGCTTCATCGGCAGCCACGACACGTTCAGCCCAGGCGAGCTCCTCGGCCGAAGGGGAGAAGCCGCGGTTGACGATGGGGACTTGTCGCGGGTGAATGCAAACCGAGCCCGTGAAACCCATGGCGCGTCCGGCGCGCACGGTGTGCTCAAAGCCTGCCACGTCGTCCACAGCCGCGATGCTCCCCGCCAGGCCCCAGCAAGCCAGGCCATGGGCATGAGCGCAGGTCAAGACCTGATGTGCAGGCCAGGCCAGCGCAACCGGCTCGGGAGGCACGCCCAAGGCGCCGGCGTAGTCCTCGGCACCAAATCCCAGCGCGCACAGCGCGGGGTGCTGCGCGATCTGCGCCGCCGCCAGCACGCCGAGGGGCGTTTCCAGCAAAGCCGCGATCGGCGGTGGCGGATGACCACTGTCGACCGCTCGTGCCCTCAGCGCTTGCGCAAAGTTCTCCAGTTGGGCCAACGTCTCCACCTTCGGCAGCATCACAGCCGCCAGTTGCGCCAGCGGCATGCCCTGCAGGTCTTGCGCCCACTGAGCCGGTTCACTGTTCACACGCAACAACACGGTGGCCCCGCGTTGTGCGAGTTGCGCCACGGCTGCACGCGCCATCGGACGGGCTTCAGGTTTGCGGTCGGGGGGGATGGCATCTTCCAGGTCAACCACCAGAGCGTCAGCGCCTCGCTCTGTGGCTTTGGCCAGCAGGTGTTCTGCGGTCGCTGGCAAAAACAGCAAAGAGCGCAAAGTTTTCAGCGGCATTCAATCGCTCCTTGGGTTTTTAATGACTGGCACTCGGCTGCGCTGGCTCCGAGTTCGTTCAAGAGTTCTTCGGTGTGCTGCCCCCGCAAAGGGGCTGCCCTGCGAATGCTGCCGGGTGTCCCTTGCAGTCTGGGCGTGACTTGGTGCATGACCGTGGCCTTACTGCCATCGCTGCCATCGCATTGAACATAAACCCCGCGCTGCACCACATGTGCGTCTTGAATCAATTGAGGAGGTGCGTAAATGGGCCCCACCGTCACGCCATGATGGCGAAAGTGCTTTAAGCACTCGTCTTGATTGCGTTGCAGCATGAACTCGGCCACCATGGCATCGAGTTCTGCGTCATTTTCCAAGCGTGCGGCGTTGCTGGAAAAGCGCGGATCCTCGAATAAGACCGACTGTCCAATGGCCTCAAAAACCCGCTTGGCCATGGTATCTGTAGAGCCCGACATGGACACCCACAGACCATCTTTGCAACGGTAACTGCCGCGAGGAGAAGCGATTTTTTGACCGGGTTCGGGGTCTACGCCGGTTGCCGCGAAATTGCTGACATCGGGACCCATGATGGCCAGCATCGGCTCCAGCAATGACAAGTCAATGACTTGGCCTTGGCCGCCACGCACCTCGACCTCTCGCAGAGCGGTCAAGGTGGCAAATGCACCGGTCAAGCCTGTCACCATGTCGGCCAGAGCCATGTTCGGCAATTGGGGGGCACCCCCATCGCTGCGGTGTTTGTGCGCATAGCCACTGAAGCCTTCGATCAAACTGCCAAAGCCTGGCAACTCGCGGTAAGGGCCGGTTTGCCCCCAACCCGACAAACGCACAATGACCAAGCCCGGGTTGTATGCGTGTAACTGCTCAGGGCTCAGGCCCATGTTTTCCAGTGTGCCGGGCTTGAAACTTTCCACCAAAACTTGTGCCGTCGCAATCAAGCGTTTGAGCCAATGCATGGCCTGACCATCACGCAGGTTCAAGGCCAGACTGCGTTTGTTGCGGGCATAAGTGCGCCACCAGCCGTCATAACCATTCGGGTGGTCTGCGTGTGGCTCTCGCCACTCACGCAACGTGTCTCCGGCACCAGCGGACTCCACTTTGATGACATCTGCACCAAAGTCTCCCAGCTGCAAAGTGAGCATGTTCCCAGCCACTAGGCGCGACAAGTCGACCACGCGAACACCCTTTAAAGGGCCAGTGGCTTGCTCTTGAAGTGCTTGATGGGGAAGGTGTTGGCCAGCACTCATTCCTGTTTCAAGTCCAATTGACGGACCAAGGGGCTCCAAGTCTCTGACTCTTTGCGCAGCAAGTCGTTGAATGCGGTCATGGACACCTTGAGCGGGTCGGTTTCGACTGCTGCAAAGCGTTGGGCGACATCTGGGTTGGCGAGCACCTTGGCTGCAGCTGCGGTAATTTTGTCGATCACCTCCTTGGGGGTACCTTTGGGCGCAAACAAGCCACCGATGGCGGCCACTTGCACACCTGGAATACCTGCCTCACTCAGAGTGGGTACGTCAGGCAGTGAGCCTTCTCGGGCCAGATCGGTGGTGGCCAATGCACGCAATTTGCCACTGCGAATCAAGGCCATGGATGCCGTCAAGGAGTCGGTGGCGAACAAGACCTGCCCTCCCATCAAGTCAGTCAGTGCGGCACCGCTGCCTTTGTAGGGGACATGGGTGGCCTGAACGCCCGCTTTGCGCAGGACCAACTCGCTGCCCAAATGCGTCATGGTGCCGATGCCTGCGGAAGCATAGCTCTGTGGCTTGGACCTCACAGCTTGGAGGAGCTCGCTCATCGTCTTGGGAGCAGTCGGGGTATTGGCTACCAAAACCGCAAAGGGGGCTCGCATCACAGGCGCCACAGGCACAAAGTCCGAGAGGCTGTATTTCGCATTGGCGTTCATCACCGGCACCACAAACAAGCCTGCCGTCGATGTGAACAGCAAGGTGTATCCGTCGGGTGCTGCGCGCACCACCGACTGATGGCCAATGATGCCGGAAGCACCCACGCGGTTTTCCACCACCACGTTTTGACCCAATATCGGCCCCAAATAGCCCGCCAGCAACCGGCCCGTGACGTCACTGCCAGAGCCAGGCCCTTGGGTCACTACCAAAGTGATGGGTTTGCTGGGGTAAGTGTCTGACCAGGCCGATGTAGCCCCTGAGCACACCAGCGCCAGCGCTCCAAAGAACCGTCCGAAATGCTTAAACATACTTGTCTCCTTGTTAAAGTGATGTGAAATCATACTCAAAAATCATTTGCTACAGCAAATAATGCCATGTCAAATAAAAACAAAGCCCTCAGTGTCGCCGCCTTGCGCCGTCATGCGCCTGAAGAATTGATCACGTTTCGTGTGTCCGTGTTGTCGCAATTGCTGGCTAGGGTCGTGGAAAGTTCTGTGAGCCAGGAGTTGGGCCTCTCCAGCAGGCAATGGCGGCTGTTGGTCATCCTCAACCGCTTGGGGCCAAGCACCTCGGGGCAGGTGGCCGCCGCGACGCACCTCGATCACAGTCAGGTCAGTCGCGCCAGCTACGAATTGACAGAAAAAGGCTTGATTGCCATGGCGACGGATTCTGGTGATCGCCGCCGGCAGCTTTTGTCGGCGACCGAGGCAGGGATAGCGCTGCTCAGGCAAGGCATTGTGGGATCTATGGCTCGTCAAAATCGTTTGCGAGCGATGCTGAGTGACGCAGATTACGAGGCTTTTGGACGGATCTTGGCGGCGTTGTCGGATGAGGCACACACTATGCTGGAGGATGGGCGTAAGCTCAAATGAGGGTGCCCTAAACAGACTTTGCACGCAAACAGTCGCTAAAGGCTGAACTGAGTCATCCACTACTGGCTGCCTGTTGTCCGCTTCCGCTGCATTTGAGTCATCCATCAAGACTGATGCCGATGTTATTTTTGGTAATCAAGAAAATGCAGCAAGCCGCTGTTGTCTGCAGCACACCACAGTGACTGCTTCCGCCCTCATCTCTGTCTGACTAATGCGGAAGTGCCGTATACAATTGCTATATACATTTCCTTGGTAGGTCATCATGTCCATTGGCACTGTTTTCGTCAACAACCGTACCCAGGCCGTTCGTCTGCCTTTGGACGTGCGTCTGCCCGAGGGTGTCCAAAAGGTAGAGATACGCGTCAAAGGTAACGAGCGCATCATCTCCCCTCTGGGCCAAACTTGGGACAGCTTCTTTCTGGGTGGTCTCACAGTGAGCGACGATTTCCTGCCCGAGCGCGCTACACAGCACCAAGCGGAGCGGGAGGCGCTCTGATGCTGCGTTACTTGCTGGACACCAACATCGTCATCTACGTGTTGAAGCGGCGACCTGTCGAGGTGCTTTCCACTTTCAACGCCAACGCCAGCCGCATGGCCATTTCCGCCATTACCCTCGCCGAACTCTTGCACGGTGCGGAGAAAAGCAGCCGCGTGAGCGAGAACCTGGCCGCTGTCGAAGACTTTTGCAGTCGCCTGGCAGTTCTGCCCTATGGCCCCAAGGCCGCGCAGCATTACGGCGTCATTCGCGCCGCCTTGGAAAAAATTGGCCAGCCTATCGGTGTGAACGACATGCACATCGCAGCTCACGCCCGCAGTGAAGGCCTGGTTCTGGTGACGAACAACATGGGGGAGTTCGCACGGGTACCTGCGCTGGAAGCAGAGAACTGGGTCCACACAGCGCAGTAATTGACGAGTTGTCGTGCATCTGGTGCTGGTCAACGGCAAATACATCAAATCCGAAGACCGGGACACCACCCCCCATGGCCGAAGGCGACGTGTTGGCGATCTGGCCCCCCGATACAGGGATTCCCCGATGCGGAGGACCCACGCGCTCATGACATACTCAATTGGATCCCAGCTGGATTTACACACTATGCCAACACCAAGCACCACCCTGCGCTCCGACATCGATATTGCGCGCGATGCGACTATGAAGCCGATTGCAGAGGTCGGCGCTCAACTCGGCATTCCGGTGGACGCCCTGGTGCAGTACGGCCCGACCAAGGCCAAAGTATCGATGGATTTCATCCGCACGCTCGAAGGCAGAAAAGATGGCCGGCTCATTCTGGTCACCGCTATCAGCCCGACACCGGCCGGTGAAGGCAAGACGACCACAACCGTAGGCCTGGGCGACGGCCTGAACCGCATAGGCAAGAAGGCGATGAGCTGCCTGCGCGAGCCGTCGCTGGGCCCGTGTTTCGGTATCAAGGGTGGTGCGGCTGGCGGCGGCTATGCTCAAGTTGTGCCGATGGAGGACATCAACCTCCATTTCACCGGCGACTTCCACGCCATCACTTCGGCGCACAACCTGCTCGCCGCGCTGACTGACAACCACATCTACTGGGGCAACGCGCTGGCGCTGGACCCGCGTCGCATCGCTTGGCGCCGCGTCATGGACATGAATGACCGCGCGCTGCGCTCGATCGTCAATTCGCTGGGTGGGGTCGCTAACGGCTTTGCGCGCGAGGATGGTTTCGACATCACGGTGGCTTCCGAAGTGATGGCCATCTTCTGCCTCGCGACGGACCTGAGTGACCTGGAGCGGCGCATCGGCAACATTGTGGTTGGCTATACACGTGAGCGTGTCCCGGTTACAGCCCGCCAGCTCGGCGGCGACGGCGCCATGGCTGTGCTGCTGAAAGACGCTTTGATGCCCAACCTGGTGCAGTCCATTGAGAACAACCCGGTCTTCGTGCATGGCGGGCCGTTTGCCAACATCGCACACGGTTGCAACTCGGTGCTGGCCACCCAGACCGCGCTCAAGCTGTGCGATTACGTCGTGACCGAAGCGGGTTTCGGCGCTGACCTGGGCGCAGAGAAGTTTTTCGACATCAAGTGCCGCAAGGCCGGCCTGCGACCCGATGCGGCGGTCATCGTGGCCACGGTGCGGGCGCTCAAGATGCATGGCGGTGTGGCGAAGGACGATCTCAAAGGCGAGAACGTGGAAGCGGTCCAGCTCGGATGCGCGAACCTGCGCCGCCACATCGACAACGTGCGCAAATTCGGTGTGGCGCCGGTGGTCGCCATCAACCGTTTCATCACCGACACCGACGCCGAGCTTCAGGCGGTCATGCAGGCAGCGCAGGATGCGGGAACCCAAGCTTTCGTGTGCACGCATTGGGCCGAGGGCGGCAAAGGCATCGAAGCCTTGGCACGCCATGTGGCAGACGTGGCGGACAGCGGCATGGCCGATTTCAAGCCGCTGTACCCCGACGCCCTGCCGCTTTGGGACAAGGTCCGCCTGATTGCGACCGAGATTTACGGTGCGGCCGACATCGCGGCGGACGCCTCGGTGCGAAAGCGCTTCAACGAGCTGCAGGACCATTACGGCCACCTGCCGGTGTGCATGGCCAAGACGCAGTATTCGTTCTCGACGGACCCGACCCTGCTGGGCGCACCCAGCGGCCACATTGTGACTGTCCGCGAACTGCGGCTGTCGGCGGGTGCCGAGTTCATCGTCGTCATCACCGGCGACATCATGACCATGCCGGGCCTGCCCAAAGTGCCGTCGGCCAACGCCATACGTCTGAACGCCAGGGGACAGATCGAGGGCCTGTTCTGACGGGTTTCAATCCAACCCACGGCAATCGCTTGAAGACCTTGCAGCATGGCCACGACTTCGGCTGAGAAGCTGGAGAAAGTGGTCAGCGCTTCAGACTGGGTTGAGCACAAAGTCAAAATCGAGTTGGTAAGTGCCATCGGCCAGCTGCCGCCAATCGGTGACCAGCGATTCGCGCACGCCAAACACCGCGTCCGATGCCAGATACGGGTCGTCTTTGCGAAAGACATGGGTGATCAGGGTTTCGTAGCCCGGGGCATCGATCTTGAAATGCAAATGTGCGGGACGCCAGGGGTGCCTGGCCGTGGCCTCCAGCAATTGCCCAACCGGACCATCGTGCGGGATGGGGTAGGGCATGGCCAAAATGGATTGGAAGTGAAAGCGCCCCTGCGCATCCGCTGTGAGTATCCCTCGGGCCTGGTGCTGCGACCTGTCGGCGTATTGCACGTCGTACAGGCCTTTCTCATCGGATTGCCAAACCTCGATCCGTGCGTGGGCCACCGCTTCGCCTTGCACTCCTTTGACGCTGCCTTGAACCTGGCAGGGTTGCCCCTTTGCCCCGTTGGCGACATCGTCGCCCAGCTTGTAATGGGGCGCATCTTCCACATGGAAGGGCCCGAGCACCGTGGCTTGGGTGCAAACGTCAGGTTTGTCGTTGTTCATGACCACCGTCAGCATGGACAGGCCCAAGACATCGGACAACAAAATGAACTCTTGTCGCTGCGCGTTGGTGATGTGACCGGTGCGGGTCAAGAACTCGATGCCCTTGAGCCATTCGGCCTCAGTCAGTTTCACCTCGCGCGCAAACCCGTGCAGGTGCCGCACGAGACTGAGCATGATCTCTTTGAGCCGGGGATCCGGTGTGTTGGCCAAGCGTTCGAGCACCGATTCGGTGATGGGGTTGGCGTTCAGGTTTTCCATGGCCAGGTGTTTTTCGTGAAAGGGGTCACTCAAAGGGTGTCTCGGGACTGGCGGTCCAAGCCCGAGCGGTGTCTGTTTGTCATTATGATGAATTGAACGCACTGGCCCTTGGGCTTCACGATCGGGCCTCAAGATCGGGCTTCATGATCGGAACGACAAATTGAGTGACAGTGCAAGCCAGGATGGAAAAAAGCCGATGAACATGTCTTTGAAAGAGGCCAAACAAGGCCAGACCGACGCAGCAGCCCCCATGGTGGTGGATGTGCTGATCGCAGGCGGTGGACCTTTTGGTTTGATGTTGGCCATTGAGCTGGGGCGTCGTGGGGTGCGGACTTTGTTGGTGGACCCCAAACCGGGCACGGCCTTCAACCCCCAGGCCAATGCCACGCAGGCCCGCACCATGGAGCATTTCCGGCGGTTGGGCTTTGCCCACGAGATCCGGGCGCAGGGCTTGCCTGCCGACCACCCCACCGACATCGCTTATTTCACCCGTTTCACGGGCCATGAACTGGCGCGCTTGCCTTTGCCCACTGCTGCACAAGCCACCCAAGCCATCAAGACGATGCAAGGCTCGTGGAGCGCGGCCGAGTTGCCGCACCGTGTGTCGCAAAAATTTGTTGAAAAAACCCTGCTCAGCCACGCACAGGCCTGCCCCTCGAACGATTTGCGCTATGGCTGGGCCTTGAAGCATTTCTCGCAAACCGAGGCCGGTGTGCAGGCGGTGGTGACGCCGGTGGCCGGTGGGGCCGATGTGGCGGTGCACGCCGCTTACCTGGTGGGGGCCGATGGCGCGCGCAGTGCGGTGCGCCACCAACTGGGCATCGCCTGGGGCGGAACCACCGGCATCAAGCGCGATTTCATGGGCGGCAAGATGTTTGCGGTGTATTTGCGGGCGCCTGATTTTGACAAGGCATTACCCCACCGCAAAGCCTGGATGTATGTGACGGTGAATGCCCAGCGCCGGGCTTTCATGGCCTCGGTCGATGGGGGCAGCGAGTTTGCCTTTCATGCGGCAGTGCACGAGGGCGAAGATGCCGATGCCTGGACGCCCGCAGATGCCCAGCGCATCTTCAACCAGGCCATGGGGCAAGACATTCCCATTGAAGTCTTGTCGGCGGGCACCTGGATGGCGGGGCACGCCTTGGTGGCCAACGCCTTTCAGCAAGGCCGCGTGTTCATCGGCGGGGATGCTGCACACCTGTTCACGCCCACCGGCGGCCTGGGCTACAACACGGCTGTGGAGGATGCGGTCAATCTGGGCTGGAAGCTGGCCAGCGTGGTCCGGGGCATCGCGCCTGCGCGCTTGCTGGAGACCTATGCCCAGGAGCGCATGCCTTTGGCGCACCGCAACACCGCTTATGCACGCCAGTTTGCCGACTCGGTGGGTTTGTTTGCGGCCACCCCTGAATTGGAAGAGGCGTCTGAGCGAGGAGCGCGTTCGCGGCAAATGGCGGCAGATCACCTGAATGGGCATGTGCGTCTGGAGTTCAACATCCCCGGGGTGACGTTTGGGGGCCGCTACGACGGGTCTGCGATCGTGGTGGCCGATGGCAGCACGCCGCCGCCCGATGCGGCCAACAGTTACCAAGCCAGTGCCTGCCCCGGCGGGCGTCCGCCGCATGCCTGGTTGGCCGATGGGCGCTCGCTGTATGACACGTTTCACAGCGAATGGACTTTGTTGCAACTGGGCCCGCAGCCTTTGGATGCCTCGGCATTTTTGGCGGCAGCCAGCCGCTTGGGCATGGACCTGAAGACCGTGTCACACAGTGCTGATGAGCTGCTGGCTTTGTATCAGGCACCGTGGGTCTTGATTCGCCCCGACCAAGTGGTGGCCTGGCGTGGCCACGGCGATCAGCAGGCTTTGCAGGTCTTGCAGCAGGCCATGGGCATCACCTGAGGCGATGGGGTAGGCCGTTCAGATCGCGGGGCTGGTCTTCAGCTGCGTGCCGCCCACAGCGTGACGGTGTGCAGGCCCAGCACCGTGAGCGCCAGCGAGCCCAACAGGTGCAAACTGGCCGTGCCTGCCGCCAGCGCAAAGCGGCCTTGCTGCAGCATGGCCACCACCTCGGCTGAAAAGCTGGAAAACGTGGTGAGTGCCCCTAAAAAGCCAGTGACCAGGGCCAAGCGCCAAACCGGGTCAAGCTCGGGCAGTTGCTGGAACACCCCCACGCACACGCCCACCAAATAGCCACCGATCAGGTTGGCCGCCAAGGTGCCCCAGGGCAGCAGGCCAGCGCTTGCGGTGCTGGGGTTGAGCCACAGGCCCAGCTGCCAGCGCGACAGCGCACCCACACAAGCACCCAGGCAAATCGCGATCACCGTGAGCATGGCGTGGGTCCTTTCGGTTTCGGGCTACCGGTTTTTAAAACGGCGGGTCTTCGTCGGTCGCCGTTGCGCCCGTTGCACCAGGCTTGAGGGTCGAATTCACCACCGTGCGCGTTGGGTTCGGCAGGGCCTGATCGGCAGCCGCTGCGCCCAGTTCCATCTCGCCACCCAGGGCTTCGATCAGGCTGTCAATCAGCGGACCGAGCAAGCCGGTGGACAAGGCCACATCGGCGTCAAAGCGGTCTTCGGTTTTGTCGGTGCCCGACTCGTCCATCACGCCATCGAGGTACTGCACCTTTTTTAACTGCAGGGTCTCGGTCAGTACAAAGGCCACACGGCCGTCCCAGCTGAGCGCCAGTTGCGTGGGCAACTTGCCTTCCATCACATGCTTGCGCACGTCGTCGTTGGCCAGGTGGTGGCGGGTGAAGCGCACGCTGGCGGCGTCTTCGCCGGTGGACTTGAGCACGGTTTCGCGCTCCACGGTCAGGTCGGCGGGCCACTCATCGGGCGTCTGCGCCAAGAGCCACTGGGTCATGGCCGCTTGTGGCGAGGTCACGGTCTGGATCAAGGACACAGACAAGCCACCCATCACGTTCATCAGCGCCGACATGACTTCGTCGGCTTTGCCTTGGCTGCCTGCGTTGAGCACCAAACGACGGTTCTCCAGGTCCATCCACACCAGCACGGTGGACTGGCGCGCAAAGGCCTGCGGCAGCAGCGACAACAGAGCGTCGTCCATCAGGTCGCGCTTTTCTTTTTTGCCAGGCTTGCGGCCAGTGGCCGCTTCGATCTCGGCGACGCGTTCGTCCACCTTGCGGCGCACCACATTGCCGGGCACGGCCTTGGACTCGATCATCAGTTTCATGATCCACTGACCCGAGACCGATTCGACCAGCGGTCCGTGGGCTTCGCCTCTTGGTGGAATCCAGCCAATCGACTTGTCCTGGCTGGCGCCACACTCCACAAATTGCACCGGCTCCAGCGCCGCTTGCACATCGGCCAATGCGGGTGCAAAGCCCTCTCCGATGCGGTAAACCATCACATTTTTAAACACAAACAATTCCTTATCGCCCAAATGAACAACCCGTCCATTGGGACGGGTTGAATCATAGGGGATGAATCGATGCCTACCGTCAGAGTTTCATCTGGGTGGGCAGCCAGGTCACGATGCCCGGCACAAAGTAAATCAGCAGCACAGCCCCCATCATCAGGAAGAACATGGGCATGGAGACGCGGGCGATGTAGGGCAGCTGTTTGCCCGTCATGCCTTGCAGCACAAACAGGTTGAAGCCCACAGGGGGTGTGATTTGCGCCATTTCGACCACAAACACGATGAAGATGCCAAACCAGATCGGGTCGATGCCCGCTTTTTGCACCGTGGGCATCAACACGCCCATGGTCAACACCACCATCGAAATGCCGTCCAGGAAGCAACCCAGAATGATGAAAAACACCATCAAGGCCATGATGAGTTCAAAACGGCTGAGTCCGAGACCACCGATCCATTCGGCCAGGTGGCGTGGCAGGCCGATGTAGCCCATGGACAAGGTCAAAAAGGCGGCGCCTGCCAAAATCAAGGCGATCATGCAGTACAGGCGTGTGGCCCCCATCAGGGCGTCTTTGAAAACAGCCCAGCTCATGGAGCCCTGCAATGTAGACAGCACCAAGGCGCCGACCACGCCCACGGCCGCAGCTTCGGTGGCGGTGGCAAAGCCGGTGTAGATGGAGCCCAAAACGGCCGCGATCAAGAGCACCACCGGAATCAGGCTGCTGGACGCTTGCAACTTTTGTACAAAGCTCATGGGGGCGTCGCGAGGTGGGATTTGGTCGGGGTGACGCAGTGACCAGTAAATGATGTAGCCCGAAAAAAGACCTGCCAGCATCAAGCCCGGCAAGACGCCCGCGATGAAGAGTTGGGCAATGGACACATCGGCCGCTACGCCGTACACGATCATGATGATCGAGGGCGGGATCAAGAGGCCCAAGGTGCCTGACCCGGACAGCGTACCAATGACCATGTCTTCGGGGTAGCCGCGTTTTTGCAGCTCGGGCAAGGTCATCTTGCCAATCGTGGCACAGGTGGCGGCACTCGAGCCGGAGACGGCCGCAAAGATCGCGCAGCCCACCACATTGGTGTGCAGCAAACGACCCGGCAGCGCCTGCATCCAGGGGGCAAGCCCTTTGAACATGTCCTGACTCAGTCGGGTGCGAAACAAGATTTCGCCCATCCAGATGAACAGCGGCAAAGCCGTGAGGGTCCAGCTCGAAGCCGAGCCCCAAATCGTCACCGCCATGGCATCGCCCGCGGGACGCGCCGAAAACAGTTGCATGCCGATCCAGGCCACACCCGAAAGGGTCAAACCGATCCAGACGCCACTGCCCAGAATCAGAAACAAAGTCAGGACCAGCAGTCCCGCGATCATCAAATCATTCATGGCGGATCATTCGTTGCGCAGCATTTCGCCGCTTGCAGTGTCTACTCGTTGGCCACGGATTTCCAGTACCAGTTCGTCTACAAAAGCCAGCGCAAAAATCAGCGTGCCCAGCGCCATGACCAATTGGGGAATCCACAAAGGCGTGGCATCGTTGCCGGTCGAGATGTCGTGAAACTCGATGGACTGCCACACCAGGCGGCAACTGTAAAAGGCAAAAAGACCTGCCAGCAAACTGGCCAGACCCAGGCTGAAAATCTCCAAGCCTCGGCGTGCACCGCCTTTGAACAAACCCAGCACCAAAGTGACGCGGATGTGTTCGCCACGCTTGAGCGTATGGGCCAGCGCCAAAAAGCCAGCGCCAGCCATGAGGTAACCGGCATAAGCATCGGTGCCGGGCACATGGAAATGGAGCTGCCGACTCAAGATGGACAGCAGCACCATGAACAAAAGGCCGCACATGCTCAGCGCCGCCAAGGCGGCGGAGCTGGCATAAATCGCGTTCAGCAGTCGGCGCATGGGTTCAACGCTTGTAGGCGTCGACGATGGCCTTGCCTTCAGCGCCTGACTTGTCCAGCCATTCCTTCATGATGGTGTCGCCCACTTTTTTCATGTCGGCTTTGAGCTGGGCAGAGGGCGGCGCAATCGTCATGCCGTTGGCCTTGAGGATTTCCAAGGTGCTGGTGTTGACCTTGCGAGATTCGGTCCAGCCCCGGGTTTCAGCCTCTGCAGCGGCTTTGAGCACGGCGTCTTGGGTGGCTTTGTCCAGCGCGTCGAAAGCCTTTTTGTTGGCAATCACCGCGTTTTTGGGCAACCAGGCTTGCACGTCGTAGTAGAACTTGAGGTGCTCAAACAGCTTGCTGTCTACGCCCGTAGCCCCTGATGTCATGGTGGATTCGACCACGCCCGTGGCCAAGGCCTGAGAGAACTCGGCCGCTTGCACGGTCACGGGCTGGGCGCCGACCAATTCAGCAATCTTGGCAGTGGTGGGGCTGTAAGCGCGCCACTTGATGCCCTTGAGGTCAGCCACGCTGTTGATCGGCTTCTTGCTGTAAATGCCCTGTGGGGGCCAGGCCACCGAGTACAAAAGCATCATGCCTTGCTCGGCCAGTTTTTTCTCCAGCAGCGGCTTTTGCGCTTTGTAGAGTTTCATGGACTCGTCGTAGCTGTCGGCCAGAAAGGGAAGACCATCGGCACCAAAGGGCTGCCATTCGTTTTGGAAGTTGACCAGCAAGATCTCGCCCAGCTGGGCCTGCCCGCCTTGAACGGCACGCTTGATTTCAGGTGCTTTGAAGAGGGACGCATTCGCGTGCACCGTGATCTTCAGCTTGCCCGCTGTGGCTTTGTCCACATCGGCTGCAAACTGGATCATGTTGACCGAGTGGAAGTTGGTGGCCGGGTAAGCGGCAGGCAGGTCCCATTTGGTTTGGGCCGACACGAAGCCGGAGACAGCGAGCAGACCAGCCAGCAGGCTGAGGTGAAGGGCGCGACGTTGCATGAGAACTCCTGTGAATGTGGAATGAACGGTCTAACAGGCCGTGCAAGAAAGGTGCCCGCTTGGCGCGCGCATCGGGTGCATCTGGCTGGGGTTCACTTTAAGCAAGTTGAGGCGTGGGTGTGATCGGTTTTTTCCCTTAATGTCAACAAATTGTTGGTAAATTGTCATCAACGGACATAAACTTTGAGTCCTCACTTGTCTGAACACCTCCAATGCCGCGCAAAAATTCAACTGCCATCGCGAACGCCAACCCCATCGTCTCTTCGGCCCATCTGGTCTCGCCCGACAGCGCCGAGATGAGCGAGTTCGAGTTCGGCCTGATCGTGGCGGGCAACGCCTTTCACCGCTGGATCATCCACTGCATGTCGGCGGCGGGCCTGAAGGATTTGACGCCGCTGGATGTGCTGGTGCTGCACCATGTGACGCACCGCGCCCGCGACAAACGCCTGGCCGACATCTGTTTCATCATGAACATCGAAGACACGCATTTGGTGAATTACGCCCTGAAAAAGCTGCAAGGTTTGGGTGTGGTGATGTCGCAAAAGCATGGCAAAGAGGTCACCTATGCGGCGACCGATTTAGGGCGTGGGTATGTGCAGCGCTACCGTGACATCCGTGAGAGCTGCTTGATTGACGCCCTGAAAGCCGACGATGGCCTGAACCGCGACATTGGCGAGTTGGCCCGATTGCTGCGTGTGCTCTCGGGCATGTACGACCAGGCTGCGCGAGCGGCGGCTTCTTTGTGACCCTGTTTTTTTTGAATCCTGATTGTTGAGCGACTTATGAGCGAATCCCACACCACACCCGCTGGCAAAAACCGTTGGCAGTTTTGGATCGACCGGGGCGGCACCTTCACCGACGTGGTGGGCAAGCGCCCCGATGGCAGTTTGGTAACGCACAAGCTTTTGAGCGAAAACCCCGAGCAATACCGCGATGCAGCGGTGGCGGGCATCCGCCATTTGCTGGACCTCAAAGACGGCGAGCGCGTCACGCCCGAGCAGGTCGAGTGCGTGAAGATGGGCACCACCGTGGCCACCAATGCGCTGCTGGAGCGCAAGGGCGAAGCGACGCTGCTGGTGACCACGCAAGGCTTTGGCGATGCGCTGCGCATCGCCTACCAAAACCGCCCGCGTTTGTTTGACCGCCAGATCGTGTTGCCCGAGATGCTCTACAGCGCGGTGGTGGAGGCCCAAGAGCGCGTGACGGTGGATGGCGAGGTCTTGCAGCCTTTGGACGAAGCGCATTTGCGCACCCAATTGAAACATTCGCACCAGCAAGGTGTGCGCTCGGTCGCCATTGTGTTCATGCACGGCTGGCGGCACACCGCGCACGAGCTGGCTGCGGCGAGGCTGGCGCGTGAGGTGGGCTTCATGCAGGTCAGCACCTCGCACCAGACCAGTCCGATGATGAAGCTGGTCAGCCGGGGTGACACCACCGTGGTCGATGCGTATTTGTCACCGATTTTGGGGCGCTATGTGAACCAGGTGGCCAGTGAGATGCCGGGCGTGAAGCTGATGTTCATGCAGTCTTCTGGGGGCCTCACCGACGCGCAGGTGTTCGCGGGTAAGGATGCGATTTTGAGCGGCCCGGCGGGCGGCATCGTGGGCATGGCCCGCACGGCGCAGTTGGCGGGTCACGACAAGGTGATTGGTTTTGACATGGGCGGCACGTCCACCGATGTGTCGCACTTTGCCGGGCAGTTCGAGCGCGAGTTTGAGACCCAAGTGGCCGGTGTGCGCATGCGCGCGCCCATGATGAGCATCCACACCGTGGCTGCGGGTGGCGGGTCTTTGCTGGCCTATGACGGTGCGCGCTTTCGGGTGGGGCCACAAAGCGCGGGGGCTAACCCGGGTCCAGCCAGTTACCGCCGGGGCGGGCCGCTGGCCGTGACCGATGCCAACGTGATGGTGGGCAAGGTGCAACCGAGGTTTTTCCCATCGGTGTTCGGGCCGGATGCCAACCAGCCGTTGGACGCCGAGGTGGTGCGCGGGCATTTTGCAAAACTGGCCGCACAAACCGGGCGTGCCGCCGAAGACGTGGCGCATGGCTTCATCCAGATCGCGGTGCAGCAGATGGCCAACGCGATCAAGAAAATATCGGTGGCGCGGGGCTACGACGTGACGCGCTACACCTTGCAGTGTTTTGGCGGTGCGGGCGGGCAGCACGCCTGTCTGGTGGCCGATGCCTTGGGCATGTCGCAGGTGCTGGTGCACCCGCTGGCGGGTGTGCTCTCGGCCTACGGCATGGGCCTGGCCGACCAGAACGTGATGCGCGAAGAATCGATTGAAAGGCGTTTGGATGCAGCGGCCATGCCTTTGATGGCCGAGCGCTTGCAGACTTTGGGCGAGGCCTCGCGCCAGGCCTTGCTGGCCCAGATGGGCGTGGATGCCGGAGGCACCGACCGCATTGAACTGCGCCAGCGCGCGCATTTGCGCTACGAAGGCACCGACTCGGCGCTGGTGGTGCCTTGGGGCGATCAAGCCCAATTGGTGGCCGGTTTTGAAGCCGCGTACCGCCAGCGCTTTGCATTTTTGATGCAGGGCAAGGCCCTGGTGGTCGAGGCGGTCTCGGTGGAGGCGGTGCTGCCCGGCGATGCGCCCGAAGAAGCCGTGTTGGCCGTGCACCCGCAGCGCGATGTGCCGCGCCGTGACACGGTGCAGGTCTATGCCGCCAATGCCCAAGGCGTGGCCCAGTGGCAGGGCGCTGCGCTGGTGGTGCGCGAAGACATGCGCCCCGGCGATGTGATCGACGGCCCAGCCATCATTGCCGAGAAGAACGCCACCACGGTGGTGGAACCCGGCTGGCAAGCGCGATTGACGGCGCTGGACCATTTGCTCTTGGTGCGCGTGCAAGCGCGTGCGGTGCAGCACGCCGCAGGCACCCAGGCCGATCCGGTGCTGCTGGAGGTGTTCAACAACCTGTTCATGAACATCGCCGAGCAGATGGGGCTGCAGCTGCAAAACACGGCGTATTCGGTCAATATCAAAGAGCGCTTGGACTTTTCGTGCGCGCTGTTCAGCACCGAAGGCCATTTGATCGCCAACGCGCCGCACATGCCGGTGCATTTGGGCTCGATGGGCGAGAGCATCCAGACCGTGATCAAGGAGAACCAAGGCCGCATGCAGCCGGGCGATGTGTTTGTGCTGAACGACCCGTACCACGGCGGCACGCATTTGCCCGACATCACCGTGATCACGCCGGTGTACCTGGACGGTCACTCAGCCCCCGTGTTTTATGTGGGTTCACGCGGACACCACGCCGATGTGGGCGGCTTGACGCCCGGCTCCATGCCACCCTTTTCCACGCGCATCGAAGAAGAGGGCGTGCAGATCGACAACGTCAAGCTGGTCGATGCGGGTCACCTGCGCGAGGCCGAGATGGTGGCGCTGCTGCAAAGCGGCGAATACCCTTCGCGCAACCCTGCGCAAAACATGGCCGACTTGAAGGCGCAAATTGCCGCCAACGAAAAAGGCGTGCAGGAGTTGCGCCGCATGGTCGAGCAGTTTGGTCTGGACGTGGTGCAGGCCTACATGCGCCATGTGCAGGACAACGCCGAAGAATCGGTGCGCCGCGTCATCACGCGGCTGAAAGACGGTGCATTCACTTTGCCGCTGGACAACGGGGCGCAGATCCAGGTAGCGGTGCGGGTCAACGCCGCCGAGCGCACGGCCGAGATCGATTTCACCGGCACCAGCGCCCAGCTGCCCAACAACTTCAACGCGCCGCGTGCGGTGTGCATGGCCGCGGTGCTGTACGTGTTCCGCAGCTTGGTGGACGACGACATTCCCTTGAACGCCGGTTGCTTGAAGCCGCTCAAAGTCATCATTCCTCAGGGCTCCATGCTCAACCCCAACCCCCCGGCCTCGGTGGTGGCGGGCAATGTGGAGACATCGACTTGCATCACCAATGCCTTGTTTGGCGCTTTGGGTGTGATGGCAGGCAGCCAGCCGACCATGAACAACTTCACCTTCGGCAATGCCCGTGTGCAGTATTACGAAACCATCTCCGGTGGCAGCGGTGCGGGTGGGCGCTTTGATGCGCAGGGCCAGTTGGTGGGCGGGTTTGACGGCACTTCGGTGGTGCAAACCCACATGACCAATTCACGCCTCACTGACCCTGAGGTGCTGGAGTTCCGCTTTCCGGTGCGGCTGGAGAGTTATGCGATCCGTCAAGGATCAGGCGGCGCTGGGCGCTGGCATGGCGGTGATGGCGGGGTGCGGCGTGTGCGTTTTCTCGAACCCATGACAGCAGGTATTTTGTCTAACGGGCGCATTCACCCGGCCTTTGGCATGGCAGGCGGGCACAGTGGTTTGCCGGGCATCAACCGCGTGTTGCGCGCCGATGGCAGCGTGCAAGAGTTGGCGCACATTGGCCAGGTTGAGATGCAGGCGGGGGATGTGTTTGAGATCCACACGCCGGGCGGCGGTGGGTTCGGCAAGGCCTGACCGCGGCTGATTGGCACGACCGACCGACTGGGTGCCGGTCAAGCCTGCCGAGTTGACCGATGGTGCCGACTCGGCAGACCGGGTGGGACAGCATTTTTTCAGTTTTTGGCGGGCGCGGGTTTGGCGCTGCTCTCTGCCGCTGCCGGTTTGGCGGCTTTGGCCGCAGCCTTGTCGGCGCTCGGGTCTTTGTTGGCGGTGGGCTTGGTCTCAGCCGCTTTGACGTTGTAAGCACTGCCTTGCACCCGCACACCTTGCTCGGACAAGCTGCTGGCCTTTTGGGAGCCCAGGCCTTTGACACGGTTCGTGGCATCTTCCCAATTTTTGAACGGGGCTTTTTTGCGCTCGTCCATCACCGCCTTGGTCAGGACCGGCCCCACGCCTTTGAGGGCGTCGAGCTCGACCTCGGTGGCCTTGTTCAAATCAATTTGCTGGGCCCAGGTCAGGCTTGCGAATCCGAAAGCCAGCAAGGCACCTGTGATTTTCTTCAACATGTCTGCGCTCCTTGGGTTGACTGCAACCATCAGCAGTGAGCTCTGTTGTGGGAAAGCTTGGCGGGCTTGCGAAGAGGCTTGATTCAAAATATGAAAAAATGTATTAAAAATGGTAACAATCGAGCGTTCAAGCCGTTTGGTGTTCGAGCTTGCGACCAGCGATCAATGCAGTGAAAAAACCGTTGAACCACTGCATATTCACAGGCTTGGCCATGAAGATCGTGCCCTCTGGCAAGCCGCCGCGAGCCGCGATTTCCTCCTCTGACAAGGCAGAGATCACCAAGCAGGTCATGCGTTGAAACTGGGTTGAGTGTTTGAGGGTGCGCAGCAGCTCAAACCCATCCACCCCGGGCATATTCAGGTCGGCAATCAGGACATCCGGTTGGATGCTGGCCATGTCAATGAGGGCCTCCAGACCGGAGGACATGGCCGTGCAATCGATGGGCATTTCGCAGCGGTTGCAGAAGTCCCGCAGCATGTCTCGTGTGACCGGGTCGTCTTCGACCAACAAGACGCGCAGACGGTATTCGCGGTTTTCGCCGGGACTCATCAGCATGTTGTGCTTTTTCTGGTAATCGCGGATCGAGGGCATAGAGATGCGGCGGTGGCCGCCTTGTGTTTTCCAGGCCTGGAGTTCGCTTTTTTCCACCAGAGTCTGGATGGTGCCCACCGACAAGCCCAGCAATTTGGCTGCATAGGTGGTGCCACAGTAGTCTTCGGGTGTGTCGGGTGTTGAATGTGTTTGCATGGCTTTATTTTAGTGATAAAAATGCCAAATGATTTAAAAAGAATACTTATTTACTTTTATTGAAACATCTCGAAACACATTTATCGGAAGAATCCAGGAAAGCCGATGACTTCGTGTCGATTGTCGGTCCCGTGCGCGACAAACTCAAAGCCTCTTCAGGTGGGGTGGCCTATTAACATGATGACGAACTCCAGGAGACCCTTAGATGCCCGCACACGCTGCTGCCTGGCCTGCACGCCTGCCCGCCAAGATCACCGCGCCCGCCACCTCCTTGTGGATGAACTTGGCCATCAGTGCCCTGCGATACCCCGAGAAAGCCGCGCTGGTCTTCATGGGGCGGGTCTGGACCTACCGGAAGTTGATGGCCAGCGCCGAGCAGTTGGCGGGGCAGCTCAAGACCTTGGGTGTACAGGCCGGCGACCGGGTGGTGGTGGACATGCAAAACTGCCCCCAGCTCGTGATCACGCACTTTGCTGTTCTGCGCATCGATGCGGTGGTGGTGCCTGTCAATCCAATGAACCGGGCCGAAGAGCTCAAGCACTACATCACCGACCCCGACACGAAAGTGGCCGTGACCACGGCCGACCTGGCCCCCGATTTGGCCCAGGCCAGTGCGGCTTTGCCCCCCGAAGATCGCTTGAAGCACTTGGTGGTGACGCAGTTCACCGATGTGTTTGACCCCGATACGGTCGGCCCCGAAGACTTGCCCGAGGCTTGGCACCCTTGGATTCTCCCGGTGCGGGCTTTGCCCGAACTGGCGCAGGGTCAGGTGCATGCTTGGGCGGACTTGATGGCAGCCCCTGCGGTGGCGTTGCCGCCGCCTCAGGCCAAGACGGATGATCTGGCCATCTTGCCCTACACCAGCGGCACCACCGGCTTGCCCAAGGGCTGCATGCACACGCACGGCTCCATCATGCACAACGCCATGTCCAGTGCCTTGTGGGGCAATGGCACGCCTGAAAACGTGACGCTGTGCGTGGTGCCCATGTTCCACATCACCGGCATGGTCAGCGTCATGCACACCAGCATTTTGCTCGGGGCCAGCCTGGTGCTGATGCCCCGCTGGGACCGCGATGTGGCAGGGCATTTGATCTCCAAGTGGAGCGTGACGCACTGGACCAATATCCCCACCATGGTGATCGACTTGTTGGGCAGCCCGCACATGGACCGCTATGACCTGAGCAGTCTGGTCTACATCGGCGGCGGCGGCGCGGCCATGCCGGAGGCTGTGGCGCAACGTTTATTGGAACAGTTTGGGCTGCGTTATGTCGAGGGTTATGGCCTGACCGAAACGGCCGCGCCCTCGCACTCCAACCCACCCGATGCTCCCAAAAAGCAGTGCCTGGGCATTCCGTTCATGAGCGTGGAGTCGCGCATTGTGGACCCCGAAACCCTGGCCGAATTGCCACTCGGCGAGTCGGGCGAGATCGTGATCAGTGGTCCGCAGGTGTTCAAGGGCTACTGGAAGCGGCCCGAAGCCACCGAAGCCGCTTTCTTTGAGCGTGACGGGTTCCGGTTTTTCCGTTCGGGCGACATGGGTCGGGTCGATGAAGAAGGTTACTTCTTCATGACCGATCGCTTGAAGCGCATGATCAACGCCAGCGGCTTCAAGGTCTGGCCTGCCGAGGTCGAGGCGCTGATGTTTCGCCACCCGGCCATTCAGGAGGCCTGCATCATTGGCACGCGTGACGCTTACCGGGGGGAGTCGGTCAAGGCGGTGGTGGTTTTGCGGCAAGACCACAAGGGCAAAGTCAGCGAGCAGGACATCATCGACTGGTGCCGTGAGAACATGGCCGTTTACAAAATGCCCCGTGCTGTGACTTTTGTCGACGCTTTGCCCAAGAGCGGCAGTGGCAAAGTCATGTGGCGGGCACTGCAAGAGGCCGAAATGGCCGCTTTGCCCACCGAAACCAAAACCACATGAGCGTGAAACTTTCTGTCCTTGACCAGTCTGCCGCCGCCCAAGGGCGCGGGCAAGACGCCACCATTCGCCAGACCCTGGCGTTGGCCGAGCAAGCCGAGGCCTGGGGCTACCACCGCTTTTGGGTGAGCGAGCACCACAGCCACCCCAGCATCGTGGGCAGCGCCCCTGAAGTGCTGATGGCGGCCATTGCCGCCCGCACGCAGCGCATTCGCATTGGCAGCGCGGGCGTGATGCTGCCGCATTACGCAGCCCTCAAGGTGGCCGAGCAGTTTCGCGTGCTGGATGCCTTGGCCCCGGGCCGCATTGATCTGGGCGTGGGCCGCGCGCCGGGCAGCGATGGGCGCACCGCCCAGTTGCTCAACCCCGACCGCAACGCCTCCGAGCGTTTTCCGCAGCAGGTCATGGAAATGCAAGCCTGGGTGAGTGGCCACAACCTGCCGCCCGGCCACCCGGGACACAACGTCTACGCCTACCCGCAGTCGGAGACCTCGCCCGACGTCTGGATGCTGGGCAGTTCGGACTACGGCGCTCAGTTGGCGGCGCACTTGGGTCTGCCTTATGCGTTTGCTTACTTCATCACCGATGGGCAAGGCGCTGACGAGGCCCTGCAGATTTACCGCGAAACCTTCCGCCCCAGTGTGGGCCTGCAAAGGCCATCTGCCGCCCTGTGTGTCTGGGCCTTGGCCGCCGACACCGACGAAGAGGCGCTGCGCCTTTTTGAAAGCCGTGCCCGCTGGAAGATGGACCGCAACCTGGGCCGCATCGGTGCGCTGATGCCCCCCGAAGAAGCGGCGCGCGATTACAGCCCAGCCGAGCAGTTTGCGCTGGAGCGCTTGCGCGAGTCGGCCTTGATCGGCTCGGCCGCCACCGTGGGCCGCAAGCTGCGCCAATTGGCGGCCCGACTCGAAGTGGACGAGTTGGTGGTCATCACCTGGACGCATGACCCTGCAGCGCAAATGCGCTCTTACGAATTGCTCGCTCAAGAATTTAGATTGACGGCAAACTCCACGCTTTGATTTTTTAAACCCTCAGGATTTTTGACATGTTCACCACTGCGATCGCTGGCAGCTTGCCCAAACCCGCCTGGCTGGCCGAAACCGAAAAACTTTGGCCTCAGTGGACAACCCAAGGCCCTGAGTTGCAGCAAGCCAAAGCCGATGCCACGCTGCTGTGGATCAAGGCCCAGGAAGACGCCGGGCTGGATGTGATCGGTGACGGCGAACAAGCACGCCAGCACTTTGTGCACGGCTTTGTCGAGCAGGTCGAGGGCATCGACTTTGTGAACAAGGTCACCATGGGCATCCGCAACAACCGCTACGACGCGCAGGTGCCGCAGGTGGTCGCGCCGCTGCGCTTGAAGGGCCGCGTGCACGCCTTTGAAGCCCAATTGGCCCGCGCCCACACGAAGAAAAAGCTCAAATTCACCTTGCCGGGTCCGATGACGATTGTGGACACCGTGGCCGACCGTTTTTATGGCGACAAGGTCAAGATGGCCATGGCCTTTGCCGAGTTGCTGAACCAAGAGGCGCTGGCGCTGCAAGCCGATGGCGTGGACATCATTCAGTTTGACGAACCCGCCTTCAACGTCTACATGGACGACGCGGCCGGCTGGGGTGTGCAGGCGCTTGAAATCGCCGCGCGGGGTCTGACCTGCACGACGGCGGTCCACATTTGCTACGGCTACGGCATCGAAGCCAACAACAACTGGAAAAAAACACTGGGCGACGAATGGCGCCAGTATGAAAAGGTGTTCCCAGCCTTGGCCAAGAGCAGCATCCAGCAAGTCAGCCTGGAGTGCATGCACTCGCATGTGCCGATGGAAATGATGAAGCTGCTCGAAGGCAAAGACGTGATGGTCGGCGTGATCGACGTGGCCAACCCGACCATCGAAACACCTGAAGAAATTGCTGACACCATTGGCCGCGCTTTGCAGTTTGTGCCCAAGCACCGCCTGATCGCTTGCACCAACTGCGGCCTGGCGCCCATGAGCCGCGCCGTGGCCGAGGCCAAGCTCAAGGCCCTGGCCGAAGGGGCCAAGCTGGCCAGCCAGCGTTACGCTTGAATTCAGGACTGAGCGCAGTCCTCAAGGGCGATGTCGTCGGGCATGCTGAGCACGCCTGTGGCCGGGTCATAGCCGACCCGGCGCAGGTGCAGGGCCAGCGCGGCATCCATGGATTGGGTGTGGTTGGCAAACCATTGCCCCAGTTCGGCCGCCATGTTGCGGATCAGTGCCAAGTTGCCAGATTCGCCCACGCGCAGGCCCTCTTGCATAACTTTCAACACCACCTTGTGTTGCGTACTGTGGATGTGGTCTGAAGAAAATTGCGTCATGTGCATCCAGCGGTCTTCCCGCTCAAAAACGCGGGCAGTGTGTTGCACCAGATCGCGCCAGCGTGATGTCAAAACCGGATCGGGGGCTTCATGCGCCAGATCCAGTAAGGTGACCAAAGTTTTGTGCCCATCGTCCATGCCGGGCATGTCCAGCGACAAGCCGTCGCTCCATTGCAGTCTGCTCATCGTCAGTCCTTTTCTGATGCCACAGCTTAGGTCGCCATTGGACTGCGGGCTTTGACGCAGGTCAGCCTTGAGGTTTGAAAACCCTTGCGCTGTGCCATCTGGTCAAGACAGGACCGACTGGGCGTTATGCTTGCGTCCTTTGCCTGATCTCCTGGACGTTTTAATGACCCAACAAACGCTGCAGCCACCCCTGACCGCGCCTGACCAACTTAACGCCACTTTGGCGGTGCAGGGCTTTGCGGTGCTCGAAGCCGCGAGTGTTGGCGCTTTGGCGGGTGTCCCGATTGCGGACTTGCAAGCGCTGGCACCGAGTTGGAACGATTTACCGCCCGACCAGTACCTCAAGGATGGTGGGCGTTACCGCCGCAGGCGGCATGCCAGTTTTGAAGTCACGGCCAACAAGACAGCGGCTACGCTTCATCGGGCGCATTGGCAGCCCCTGTCTTACAACGCCTTGCACGGCGGTATGCAGCGCTGGTTTGAGCCGATGTCGCCCGAGGTGGTGCAGCAGGCGGCCTGGCAACAATTGTTGTGCTGGCTGGGCCGTGTGGCTTCAGCCGCTCAGGGCGATCAGACCTGGTTCACCGAAGCCCACCAGTTCCGCATCGACACCACCGACGGCATTGGCCGACCCACGCCCGAAGGGGCGCACCGCGATGGCGTGAACTGGGTGGCGGTCTTTTTGGTGGGCCGCCATGGCATCAAAGGCGGCGAGACGCGGGTGTTCGACATGGACAGCCCGCGCGGCCAGCGCTTCACCTTGAGTGAACCTTGGTCGGTGTTGCTGCTGGACGACACCCGTGTGATCCACGAAACCACCCCCATCCAACCCGAACAACCGGGCGGTTGGCGTGACACCTTGGTGGTCACGCTGCGCTCGGGCGGATTTTTGGACGAGCCCACGCGCTGAAGCAGCGCTGGTTCAATCCTGATCAATCGCGGAAGTTGTCGAACGACAGTGGCAACTCGGTCATGTCTTTGCGCAGCAGCGCCATGGCTTCTTGCAAGTCGTCGCGTTTGGCACCGGTTACACGCACCGCATCGCCTTGGATCGAGGCCTGAACCTTGATCTTGCTTTCCTTGATCAACTTGGTGATCTTCTTGGCATCTTCGGTCTCGATGCCGTTTTTCACCTTGATCACTTGCTTGACTTTGTCACCGCCGATTTTCTCGACCTTGCCGATGTCCAAAAAGCGAACGTCCACATTGCGTTTGGTCAGCTTGTTGCGCAAGATGTCCTCGACCTGCGTGAGTTGAAATTCGGCGTCGCCGAACATCGTGATCTCTTTGTCTTTGAGCTCGATCTTGGCCGATGTGCCTTTGAAGTCAAAGCGGGTGCCGATTTCTTTGGCAGAAGTGTCAACAGCGTTGCGCACTTCGGCCATATTGGGTTCGCAAACGGTATCAAACGAGGGCATGGCGGTAAAAGTCCGAGGTTGAGAATGAGACAATTCTCCCATGAACTTGGAAAAAAACGTCCCTTTGCAGCCTTACAACACCTTTGGCATCGCAGCCAAGGCGATGGCGTTGGTGCGGGTGCGCTGCGAAGCCGACCTGCTGGACGTGCTGGCCGACCCCCAATTGGCCACTTTGCCACGCCAAGTGCTGGGCGGCGGCAGCAATATTGTGCTCACCGGTGACGTCAAGGCGCTGGTGCTCAAAATCGAGGTGCCGGGCGTGCGTTTGGCGGCAGAGACCGACAAACACTGGGTGGTCGAGGCGGGCGCCGGCGTCGACTGGCACGCCTTGGTCGCATGGACGCTGGACAACGGCTACCCCGGCCTCGAAAACCTGGCCCTGATCCCCGGCACCGTGGGCGCATCGCCCGTGCAAAATATCGGTGCTTATGGGGTGGAGCTGCAAGACCGCTTTGAGTCCCTGGACGCCATGGACCTGTTCACCGGCGAGCTGTTCAGCTTGAATGCGGCGCAATGCGGCTTCAGCTACCGCGATTCGGTGTTCAAACACGCCTCCGTCGGCTCTGGCGGCCCGGATGGCCTGGGCCTGGCGGGTCGTGCGGTCATCCTGCGGGTGCGTTTTGCGCTGCCCAAGCGCTGGAAGCCCGAACTGGGTTACCTGGACCTGGAACGCAAGATGGCGGAGACCGGCATTCAAAAACCCGATGCGCGGGAAATTTTTGACTGGGTTGTGGCCATTCGCCGCGCCAAATTGCCCGACCCGGCGGTGATCGGCAACGCGGGCAGCTTCTTCAAGAACCCGACGGTCACCCCCGAGCAATGCGCCGACATCATCGCCCGTGACCCGAAAGTGGTGCACTACCCCATGCCCGACGGCGGCATCAAGCTGGCAGCAGGCTGGCTGATCGACGCCTGCGGCTGGAAAGGCAAAAGCGTGGGCCACGCCGGGGTTTACGAAAAGCAGGCCTTGGTGCTGGTCAACCGGGGCGGGCGCGAGAACCCTTGCACCGGGGGCGAGGTGATGACGCTGGCCATGGCCATTCAGACCAGCGTGTACGAGCGTTTTGGCATTCGGTTGGAGCCTGAGCCGGTGGTCATTTGAGTCGGCGCAATCGCGTAGACGGGCGCAAAAAGGCATCAAGGCCTAAATGGCCGAGTGCCCATACTTCAGATTGAGCGCAGGGGACTGAAAGTGGCCGTTGTCACTGAGCAGTTGCGCCAGAACTTCGCGCGACAACACGCCATTGACTGACTTCGTTGGCCATGAAGACGCCAAGCTCCTCAGCACTGGCGGGGACCGCCGTGGCACCCTGGGCAATGAGAGACTCTTGAACGCTCGATTTGGCCAACATCAACTTGATGGCGTTATCGAGTCGAGAAATGATGGCCGGTGGTGTTCCTGCCGGTGCCAGTACAAAAAGACGCGGTGATGCATCAAATCCTGGAAAGGTATCTGCCAAAGCCGGCCAGTCTGGTGCACTGATGAGCTTGACGGGGCTGGTGAGTGCAATGGCTTTGAGCTTGCCAGCCTTGGCTTGCACCAAAGCTGGGGGTGCAGACATGATGGCCAGCGGAATTTGGCCGCCGATCAAATCCGGAATGATGGGCGCTGCGCCCTTGTAGGGCACATGCACGAAGTCAAAATTGCCTTGCTTTTTGAAAAGTTCCATGGCCAGGTGATGGACGGTACCCACACCTGGGGATGCATAACTGTACTTGCCTGGATTGGCCCTCAGCAAGGCAACAAGCTCATTCGTATTTTTGGCTGGCAAAGAGGGGTGAGCGACCACCACCAATGGGGTGACGCCGACCGAACCTACGGGGGCAAAACTTTTGATCGGATCGAAGGGCAGGGATGCATAAATGGACGGTGCAATCAACAGACCCGTCTCGCCAAAAAGCAGGGTGTAGCCATCGGCGGGCGCCTTGGCGACGGCGTCAGCAGCCAGTGTTCCGCCAGCGCCCGCCCGATTTTCAACAAATACCTGCTGCCCCAATGATTCCGTCAAGTGTGTGGCAGTCAGACGAGCCAGCGCATCGGCGCCTCCTCCTGCGGCATACCCCACGATCAATCGGATCGGCTTGTTGGGAAAGGTCTGCGCGAGCGCCGGGATCGAGGCCAGTGCGATCAAGCAGCACACAAAGACGTAGATTTTTTTCATGGTGTCTCTCCTGAAGGGTGAATCGCTGGCATGAACAGGGTGCAAAACCCACGGGCTCATGGTCGTTGTTTTCGAAGCTGTAGTCTGGCCTTAAAAACATCAAAAATCACAATGCAAGCCAGTGCAAGTTATCAAAGTCGGCAAATTTTACATTTTCAAGCAATTGAAAGGAATGTATGGCCGCCGACAAATTCATCGCTGTGCACAACGGGCAAAGTCTCACTTCCCTGCAACGGGGCCAAAGCCACACGTTCAAAGCGAGAGCGGGGGATCATTACCGGATATTGAAGGCTCTTGACGACCGTCAACTGGAGGGCAACGTCGTCGCCAAGCGGCTGGGCGCTGACCTGATTTTGCAATTTCAAGACGGTACGCAGATCACGTTAGAGGGCTACTTTGTGGCGTGCCAAGGCGGGGCATGCGACATCACCTTGCCTGCAGCAGACTCGGCAGGGGTCTTGCTTTCGAGCGAAGTCGGCTCAAGCCTGTCCCAGCCAGACGGCTTCCAATTGCTGTACACCTTTGGCCAGACCTCGGGCATTTTGGAGGTGGCCTCCAGGACTGCGCCGGCGAAAGAGTCGATGCCCGAGAGTTTGTTCTCCGCTTGGGTTCCGCCGCGTCTCAAGCAGATCCTGGATACATTTCGCACCGCCATAACGCCAGAGTCTGATAACCCCCACCTGTTGGGCTGGCTGGGCGCGGGGGCCGGTTTGTTGTTTCTGGGTCAGTCAGGCGGGGGCTCAGGCTCAGCGCCTTCCGAGGTGGACAAGACGGCGCCGGCGCTGCCACTGGTGCCCATGGTCATCAGCGATGACGTGGAGAAGATCAGGGGCGATTTGACGCCCCTTCAGGCCGTCACCAATGACGCTACGCCACAATTTTCAGGCAGCGGTGCCGAAGCCGGTGCGCAAGTCACCTTGTTCGATGGGGCGCTGGTGCTGGGCAAAACAGGGGTTGGTGCCAATGGCGCGTGGTCGTTCACGCCCAGCACGCCCTTGGCCGAGGGCCTGCACCGCATCCGCTACACCCTCAGCGACGCTGCGGGCAACACCAGCCCATCGAGCACCGAAGTGGCGTTCACCGTAGACACCCGCACACCAGGCACATTGGGTGTGGGGCTGGACCCCAGCGACAGCGGTGACGTGTCTCAAGGTGTGGTGCTTCGGGTCCTGCTGGACGACCAGGCCGCTGCAGGTGATTCCATAGAAACCCGCTTGATGCGTGACGATGTGGAAGTCCAGGTCATGTTGCAGACGCTGAGCAGCAATGACATTCAACAAGGCCATGTGTTGCAACGTGTGGACGCTGCCGCTGTGGCCACCAACGGGCGATTCAGCACGTCGACCCGACTCTTTGACGCGGCGGGCAATGAAAGCCAAGTGCTCAAAAAGCTGGACACCTTCACCGTATTGGACGGCCTGGTGCATGACGACTATATGGCCAACGCCTTTGTGTTTGTCGACGGCAACAACAGCGGTCAATTTGAAGAAGGCGAGTTCAGCGTTCGAACCGACGCTGGCGGGCGATTCAAACTCACCTTCGATCCCAACGGTGCGCCCGTGCTGGCGATGGGCGGGGTGGACACCGCCTCCGGCTCGGCCAATGGCGCGGTGGTCTACAGGGCCTACACCTCCAATGTGGACACCCAAAATGCGGGGCTTGACATCGTCCTGTCACCTTTGTCGACCCTGATTGCGGCGCTGGCCGACCAGGCCACACCCCAGGGCCAGGGCCAGGGCCAGTTCGTATCACAAACCCAGCTGATTGAAGCGGCCGCTGTGGCCAACCAAGTGCTGGGCCTGAACAGCCAAAGCCCTGCTGGCTTGCTCAGCTTTGACCCCGTCCAAGCGGCCGAAAACCCAATCTCCACCGCAGGCGACCGTGTCCTGTTGTCGGTCAACCGCCAATTGGGCTTGGTCTTTGCAGCGACAGGGGCATTGATCGACGGCGCGTCGAACAGCGACAGCATCAGCACGGGGGCCGCCAGCGGCGTGGGTATTTCATCCATGGCCCAGATGATGGTGACGCGCAGCCAGACGGGGGCAAGCCTGAGCTTGAGCGGCGCTGACGACATGAAGGAGCTGATGCAAACCAGCATCCAGTCGGCCAATGCGAAAGGTTTGACGCAAGAGCTCAGGGCCAGCTCTGAGGCCGACATGCAAACGCTGGGCGGCGTGGTGGCCAACTACAACGCTGCCGTCAGCGCCACCACCACCGCCAGCGCACAGTCGCAAGAGGCCTTGGCCACCTTGCGTGCGGCGGCCAACATTTTGATGCCCAGCTTGAACCAGGTTGGCTATGAAGCGAGCCTCAGCCGTGGCGGCGACATTTCTTTGACCTTGCAATCTCAGGCCATAGCCGCTGGGGTGGGCGCCGATTCTGCGGCATACGTGGAACAACAAATCAGCGCGGGCAACTTGCCCGCCAACATCAGTGGCTTTGAAACCAGCCCCGCCTCGGGCACGGTGGGCCGTGTGATTCGGCTGAGCATCCAAATGCCCTCGCTCGGGCTGAGCGACGCTTTGGACCAATTCAAACTTTCAGCCTTGCCGCTTGGGGTGGACTTGCTCAAGACCAACCCACTCACGGGACAAAGCAGCCCCTTGAGCGCCAATGCGCAAGGGGAATACGAAGTCGCGGCCCAAGATGTGGGCTACCTCGCCATCCGAAGCGCGGTGCCCATCAGCGCTACCCAAGTGGGGCTGTTCGGCTTGAACACCGTGGAGGGCAACACCCAAACTTACCTGGGCCAGCTCACCGTCGAGATACGCCAAGCCGTGCTGAGCACCCAGGCGGACATCGTCCTGGCCAGGGACAGCGCTGGCCCCATTCAAGGCGCCATCGCACCAGGCGGTCTGACGGATGACCCGTCCCCCAGGCTGACCGGGCGCTTGAATCAAGCCCTGGTTCAAGGGGAACGTTTGGTGATTTACGACGGCTCTGCCCGATTGGGCCTGGCCACGGTGACTGACAGAGACTGGTCTTTTACGCCGGCAGCCTTGGCCCAAGGGTCACACAGCATGGTCGCCCGTGTTGAAGACGCTTCGGGCGCTGTGGTGTCTGCCAGCAGCCCGCGCAACTTTTCGGTCGACACGCTGGCCCCTGCTGCACCCGTGCTTTACCCGAGCGACGGTCTGACTTTTGGCGGCATGGCCAGCGCTGGTGAGACCGTGAGTTTGCAGCTGTCTGATGGCCGAACCTTGGCAAGTGCCACGGTGGAAGCCAACGGACAATGGCGCTTGGCGCTGCCGCAAGCCCTGCCCGATGGCACTGTGGTCTCCGTCGTCCTCACTGACGGCAACGGCCTGCAAAGCACTGCGGTCAGCCAAACCGTCCAGGTTGGCAAACCCACTGCCGTGGCCAGCGTGAACTGGCCCAGCGCAGGGGCCAACGCGAGCGCAGTGGAGGCTTCAACAGGCTTGACCAACAACGCCACGCCCACTTTGAGTGGGCGCTTGTCGGCTGAACTCAAGACGGGTCAGACCCTGCACGTGTTTGACGGTGACGTCGACTTGGGCCCTGCTCAAGTGAATGGACTGGGTTGGCAGTTCACACCCCCAAATGCGTTGGCACAAGGCGAGCACAGCCTGACTGTTCGGGCCATGGCGGGCGCACAGTTGGGGCCCATCGCCGCACCCTTCAAGCTGACCGTTGACACCCTGGCACCGACTCAAACAGGCTCCTTCAACCCCGACCAAGTCTCCTTAACCCAGCAAGGCAGTCCGGTCATCACAGGCCAACTCTCCTCGGGTTTACAAGCGGGCGAAACCCTGGCGGTGTACGACACCTTCAATGGCCAGCGAATTTTGCTGGGCAACGCCAAGGTGGAAGGCCGTGCCTGGACTTTTGAGACCCCTTACTCTTTGGCCGACGGCAGTCACAGCTTTTCGGTGAGTGTGCGAGACGCAGCGTCCAACGCCGGCCCCCTGTCCCAGCCCTACAACTTGGAGGTGGACACGGTGGCTCCGACCGCAGTGCCTGGGCGCATCCAGGCCTTCAGCACTGACGACAAACTCGGCGATGGCAGCGCCGCAGCATCCAACGACCGCTATCCGCGCTTTTCTGTGGGCGATTTGCCCGCCGGCGTGACCCAGCTTGTCTTGGTGGTGAATGGCCAAGACTGGCCTTCGGATTACAACGCACAGACCGGACTGCTCAGCCCCTCTGCCACACACCCGCTGCTTGATGGTTTGCACACCATAGCGGTGAAATTTGCAGACGCTGCGAGCAACACAGGCAGCGCCAGCGCCACGATGTCGGTCCGCATTGACGCCACACCACCGAGCACGCCCGCCAGCGCGCCCAGCGGCTACACCGACAACGCGGGCAACCAGACCAGCGCCAGCAACACGGCTGAATCCACCGACGACACCACGCCCGGTCTCTTTGTTGGCACCGGTCTGACGGACACCCCAAAGTTGTACGTCAACGGAACCCTGGTGGCGGCAAGCTACAACAGCAGCACCGGCACCCTCACGCCCAACGCCGCGCTGATCGATGGTAATTACAGCTTTACCTACAGCCTGACGGATGCCGCAGGCAATGAAAGCGCCAAGAGCGCAGCGCTCGCCTTCACGGTGGACACCACCGCCCCCGCCACGCCCGCCGCAGCGCCCACGGGCTACACCGACGATGCGGGCAGCTTGACCAGTGCCAGCGCGAGCAACACGGCTGCAACCACCGACGACACCACGCCAGGCCTCTTTGTTGGCATCGGTTTGATCGACAGCCCCAAGCTGTATGTCAACGGCACTTTGGTGGCCGCAAGCTACAACAGCACTATTGGCACACTCACGCCCAATGCCGCGCTGACCGATGGCAACTACAGCTTTGAATACACGCTGACAGACGCCGCAGGCAATGAAAGCGCCAAGAGCGCAGCGCTCACCGTCGCGGTGGACACCACCGCCCCCGCCACGCCCTCCGCAGCGCCCACGGGCTACACCGACGATGCGGGCAGCTTGACCAGCGCCAGCGCGAGCAACACGGCTGCAACCACCGACGACACCACGCCAGGCCTGTTTGTTGGCATCGGTCTGATCGACACACCTAAGCTGTACGTCAACGGCACCCTGGTGGCTGCTACCTACAACAGCAGCAACGGCACCCTCACACCCAATGCCGCGCTGACCGATGGCAACTACAGCTGTGAATA
>Ga0247831_1001735_pt1 | contig 38860 bp, 18 predicted proteins | sample LaCruzMarch2015__9_FD_192406 | JGI IMG/M metagenome (GOLD analysis project Ga0247831, IMG submission 192406) | Freshwater microbial communities from meromictic Lake La Cruz, Castile-La Mancha, Spain - LaCruzMarch2015_1m | ecosystem: Environmental > Aquatic > Freshwater > Lake | place: Spain...
CAAACTAATTTCTTGGGATCCACTTCCCAGCCAATCTGTCCGACCACGTCCCCTTCCAGCGAGACGGGATTGCTGGCCGCGGTGGGCGACTCGAAACGTATCGCCGACATCAGCTTGGTTGGATCAATTCGATAGCCCGCGTTTCCTTTTCGAGCCAATTCCCGACCTGCAACCGCTTCGTCACGAGCCTGGAGCGCGAACGAACTTGCTTGGACGAGAAGATTATCCACCTGCAACCGAGTGATATTCTGGGAATCGACGCGACCATTGAAGTTTCCGACCATGCGAGACTCTTGGAAGGTCGTTTCGCCGCTTCGAACCGTGAATGGTTCGGTGACAAAGTTCGCTTGCGTCACTTCGATGTGATTCAGATCCAATACCCCACGAGCGTCGAGTTCGCATTTTCCACCAAATATCACTCCAGGGTCCACGCCAGCAAACAATTGCCCTCGTCGTTGCCAACCACCCAAGTCCCCGACCAGCTTCAGCTGAATACCAGCTGGTGGAAGCTGCGCCATTCCTGAAGTGGCGGACATCAACGAAATGGGTTCCATCACTTGAGCCGACAACAGTTCGCCAGCCGCTTGGAACGTTGCCTGACATCGATCCACTTGAATGATTCGTCCCTGGTCAACGCGGGCAATGATAGAGAAATCGCCATCCCATGCGGGTTCATTAAGCTGACCATGCTGATTCACAATTTTCACAGGGGTCGTCGTCAACTTGCCTGTGGCAGTCAGACGATTTCCACCATCTTGCTTCCAATTGACTAGGCAATCAGCCGAACCACTCAGGCTTTCCACCGGCAACTCAAACCATTGGGATAGTCGTTGCTCCATTTTGGCCAAGTCAAATCGACCGGATAGTTGACCATCTTGCAGATCCCCAGAACCCTCGATCTTACAAAATTCCGCAGTGCAATCCGCCTTGAAACTCGGTTGTCCTAATGAATTTGCCTCCACATCAACCGATGCCGCGAGCGCTTGGTCCCATTGCATGCTTGTTCCGTTGACGTTTGCTTTAAGGCCCCCCAATGTCAGTCGATAATTGCTGGATGGGGGCGTTGCACCTGCTGTTGCCAAAGGCACGGACGACCTCCTTTGCGAAGCCGTCAAAGTCGCATTGCCTGCGAGCAATTGAACTTGGTCCTGCATTTTGATCATGTCCGGTGCAGCTTGAATCAATCTGGACAGATCAAGATTCCCCTGCACATTCAAATCAGCATCGCGCAACCAGGGTTGCGCAACAGTTGGGGTTTCCAATGGCCATGGCAAATCTGCGTTCGCAGCAAGACCGCCTACGTCGCACTGAAGAATTGCGTCGGTGGTTTGAAGCCGATCCTGGCTCAAGCGAAAGTTCCCACTCAATTTGATCTGCTGCAAGCCAGCGCCCCGCGATCCTACCAGTTCAGACGCGATGACTCGCAAGGAATCGACCTGAGCCGTCTGAACCCGAGCGATAATGTTGTTATTGCTATTCAATTCAATGTCAGCCTGGATCGTCGCCAACCCCAGCAAACGCTCGATAGGAATATCAGGCATGCGTCGCTTCACCAGACTGAACCACTGCATGGGCAAACCATTGGTTGCGATGTTCATCTTCATGGGAACAAGCCCATTCACACCACTAGCTCCAGCAGCACCATCGATCGGCTGAGTCCGAATCGTGAACTGCCCACCAAGTAGCACTTCACCTGGCAAGGCAGCGGTTTGTTGGACCAATCCTACCAAAGTAACCGGCGGGACGGGTTGTTCTAAAGTCGGAAACGGAACATCCGCTTCCGAAACCTTTAAATCCCAAGCCGTCAAGTCAACACTGTCGCGAGCATGCACGATCGCATCCGCAATGCGAACTCTTCCCAGCAGGAATTGGCTGGATGCAACACCTGGTGCTGCTACCGCTTCATCAGCTTTTTTTGGATCGAAGGTCAGAAATGGCCGAAGCGCTTCTTCAATGTTCGTCGTTCCAGGTTGAACGTCTACCGTGGCCTCTGCACCACGAATCGTGATGGTACGAAGATTCATGTAATTGGTCGCAAGCCTTACCAGGTTCAGCTCCGTCTCAATCTCAGCCACCTTCACCAACTCAGCCCCTTTGTCGTCGATCAGACGAAGCCCATGCACCTTGATTGGGCTAAGCCACCCACCTTCGATGGCCGTCAGATCCACTCGCATGGGCGCAATTCCCGCATTCCGATTGATGGTAGACACCACAAATTCGCGGTTGTGCAACGCAAAAGGAACACCAACTCCCACGGCCAACACCAATCCGACAAGACCTCCAAGCAGCAAATACCGCTTCTTGAATCTTCGGGGGCGTGCAAGTTTCGAGAATCCTGTTTCATCTTTTGCTTTTCTGGGCATTTCCGATTCGTCCTTCCATGGAGATTTCGGGTTCATTCAATCGATCGCCAGGATTCTAGAAAAGATAGATACACCAGGTCGAGAGAGAATCTACTCGCTTAAACCAAATCGCCCATAGATCTCAGGGTCCACGGGGAGCGTTTCTTCGCTCGGTTCAAACACAGGCTTAGCTGGTATTGGATGAAATCGAGGCCAAGGTGGTTGATTCGCATCTTCCCTCTTGCGTTGAATCCATGCATGCATGGCTGCTCTATGGCTCTGATGCCTCGATCGCTGCACAGCAATCCAATCCGCAGATCTTTGCTTGCTTTCGCAAACCCATGCCTTCAACCCGTCGGGGACAATCTTGCGAGGGCTAAGTCGATCGACCCATGGGCCTGCAAAATCCGTTGGATCGCCCCCCCCAGAGGCCTGCACCGGCCTGTTAGAAATACTCATGCTCGTCGGCGCAGACTGAATCGAAACACACCCTAAATGGGGGATGCAGCATGCAAAACACAGCAAGCCATACGAGAGAATACTCGTCGCTCGTTGGTAAATGCAGGTTTGAAACACAGTATTTTGCTCGCAATCCATAAAAAATGTCCTTCAATGACACCATGGGTATGTATCGAACAAAGGGACTGCGTTGATTGAGTCGATTTTGACGGTTAGAGCATTTATGGGCGACTTGAAAGGGGCAAAGGCCTGCTGAAAGCGCAAACCCTCAAAAAATTTGGCCCTATCCAAATTGCGGCTCGTCTAGACGCAATACTGTTCCATCAATCGTTTAACAGTCAGCCGAAGGCGTACTCGCTGCCATTCACGTCCGCCTTCGGCTGACGGTTAAACGAAATTACCGCAGTTGAATGCTTCGTCGGACGGTATTACGTTTAGAAATGCCGTCGGCGCAAAAAAAAACCGTCGAGGTTAAGCTCAACGGTTTCGTATTTGTTGCTTGAAGCAGAATCTCGACAGAAGCCGAGTGCTCTAGCAGAGCAACGATTATTACGAAGGAGACTTTGTGGAAGTCTTCTTAGCAGCCTTCTTCTTTGCTACCTTCTTCTTGGTTGCAGCCTTCTTAGGTGCTGCTGCCTTCTTTGCAGCCTTCTTCTTGGCAACCTTCTTCTTCGTCGCTACAGCTTTTTTCTTGGCCACGGATACATCCTCCGAAATGCGAAAACTTTAGTTGCCCCAGGTGTCCCTCATCAGAAGCAGTAGATGAAAGATCTGGCAATGACAACCGGTACTAAAAAATCCTTCGTCGAAATCGATTCGATTGTTGACTTCATGTCCTGTGCTCGACGTATCGAGCAACCAACCGAATCTTTCTCTTCCAAGGAACAACATCCAATGCGACTATTTGTATAAAAGTCGAAAGTTATTGCAACATCTTTTCGACAATTTTTCCACATAAATGAAACCAATTTTCCACCATGCTGTGTTGATAACTCGCTCGACAAGCATCGATCCGCGATGCGTTCGTGTGGGCATGATGATGTCTGGGAAGCGATGCATGAAACGTTTTTTCATGCGTGTTGACGAAGCCCAAAACACGATGCGTTTAAGCATCTTTCGTCATCGCATTTTTGATGCATGATCGGCATGTTGGCGAGAGGCTCTCCAAGCACTTCGAGCTCGAGTGAAACTAAAAATACCAATGAATTGATTGATCGATATCGAATCACGTTTGCATGACTGGATGTCCAACAACAGGAACCAATCATGCTCGCATCATGCATCGTGCAGGATGCAAACAAGTGCTTCGACGATACGATTTCGCGCGATCTTGAACGCACCTTGATGACGGTATTCGATGCACGAAACGGCGCTACAAAGAGGGTCCAATCGAGTCGCTTTGGAGGCTCCAAAACAGCATCATCGCTGCGCAGAAATTTTTGAAAATTTTTTCGCTGCGCTACCAAAAACGGCTTCCATTGTTCGATTGCAGCGCTTGAAAGTTGCTCAACGCCATCGATGCAAAGAAGATTGCGTTGAACGTCATGCCTCGACTTTGGAACCAAAGCGCTGCGAGCACGCCAACGATTGCTCCTAATGTTTGCGCTTCGACAAGGCCATTGGTGCGACGAAAAATACCGATCAGATGCTGCGCGATCTGCCCACCATCGAGCGGGTAAATCGGAATCAAGTTGATGACTGCCCACCAGATACTCGATGTCACCATGAAGTGAATGGATGCAGTGGTCAAAGGGTTGCGAGGCCGGCTAACCTGAATCTGCAACAAATCTGCCAACCACAAGAATTCACTTACGAAAACGCCGCACAACGTCGCGGACACACCCACTGCCGCTGCCAATAGCAACTGAATCAATGGGCCAGCTGCGGACACGATGATCTGATCCATGTGAGTCAGGCTACGCCTTCTCCCGTTCCGCCCCCAAATCATCCCCGCGCCTGGTATTGCAAGTCCACCCATTTGATAAAGCACGATCTCGGATTCGATTCCGAAGTAGCGGAACGCAAGCGCATGCCCCAATTCATGCACAAGAATGGATGTGAACGTAACACCAACCCAAACCAAGAGCAGCAACCACAATTGGACATCGATCCCTTCCCTCGCGTACTGAAACTGGAAGCTCATCGCCAAGTTGTATCCTAGAGCTGCACTTACGGCCCAAAACAACCATGTCACACGAACCGGAAATCCAAAGAGCTGGAATCGCCAGTCGTACTGACTCTGCTGTGGTTCACCTAAAAACATGATCCGTTCTTTCTCAATCTTTATTTTTTCTGAGGACTCTTGATTCTTTTTGCTGCCCTAGCAGCACATCATTGATTCGAGGATTGAATGAATGGCCGATGCTACGCTTGAGGAACTCCTAGAAGATTCTTCTTGATTTTCCAACAGTCCGCCACGATCTTCGCCGCGCATTCCAGGGAAGCACCATCGATAACCAACGGCGGAATGAACGCAATCCGATCGCGTCGCGCGCCGGTCAAGTGAGTCAACATGCCACACACTTTCATTTGACTCACCCAACTGCACGAAACCTTGGAAGCAATCCCGACTTCACTTGACACTCCGGAAAGATCGATCACCGTCGCAAGCCCAAGACCATCAACTTCCAAACACTCGGGAAGGTCCGCGCGCAATCTATCACGAAAGCTTTCCCCACTCACAACAACTTTGCGCATCAATCTTTCATCGTTCAACAAACGAAGTGATTCCAGGGCAACTCGACAGCCAAGCGGATTGGCAGCGAAGGTTTCGGATTCGATTCCTTCCACCAATGCATCCATCTTATTGGCTTGTCCCATAACAGCCGCCATGCTGACAACACCTCCGCCCAAGGATTTCCCTAGAACGGTGAAGTCTGCATCCCAACCATCTTCATGGGATACCAGCATTTTCCCTAAACGACCAAGCCCCATCTGTATTTCGTCACTGATGATTTGGATCTGGTACTCGCGAAGTACATCTGCAAGCCTTCGATGGAAGTTACCGCATGCAAAATAATATCCTCGGGAACCAATCACAGGCTCGACAATCATGGCAGAGGTTTGGTGAGAATGCGATTCAAGCCAACGCCTCGTGGCCGCCAAACTTGCTTCACAGCGCTGGCAGGCTTCTTTGCTCCTAGTTCCACAGCAGGGAAAGGGAATGACACCTGCCGAAGGATCGTTACCCATCGCGTTCTGCTGTGGCTGGATCCTACCCACATGCAGCTGCGTTCTTAACGCATCGCTTGCACGTGTATCGCTGATATGTGCGGTCGCCAAAGATCGGCCATGGTACGCTAAATCAAACCGCATCAGAATTCCTGGGCGGTTCGCATAAGCTAGCTTCCAAGCCACTTCTACGGCTCTGGCTCCTGAACTACAAAGCCAAACTTTCGCAAACGAATCTGCTGCGGGGCTCTGTTTGGATTGCCGCCACAAATCCGCTATCGCTCGTTCTAGCTTCTGACGGATCAGCGTGTTCGCATTGGTACAGAAATTGAGCTCATTGACTTGCGAAACTACTGCCTGCACAAGCTCCGGATGCGAATGCCCCAAATTGGTTGCCGAGTAGCCATTGATGAAGTCCATGTACGACTTGCCGTCAGTATCCCAAAGGGTAAGTCCATCTCCTTTCGCAAAGACAATCCCATCCAGCGGGTCGTACGATCGATTGGTGCCTACAGGCCGGCAAGAATGAGCAGACTCCATCATGTTGCTTGTTTGGATCGCACTTTTTCCATCAAGCTTGGAATGATTTCGCTTGGCACAAACCGTTCCAGCGACCTGCCATTGCCCTGCGTGGCAATTTGTTTAATCAGTGTGCTTGAAACGTGAGCGTAGACCTCGTCCGCCATCAGAAAAACCGTTTCGATCTCTGCGTCCAACTGGCGATTTGCCATCATCATCGTGAATTCAGTCGCAATGTCCGTCAACGGACGAACGCCGCGAACCATGACTTTGGCTCCGATGGCTCGAACAAAATCTACCGCCAAACCATCGAATGCCTCGACGTGCACATGAGGCAGATGGTTCGTAACGCGTTGCAATAATGCAATTCGCTCCTCCGTAGAAAACAAGGACTCCTTCGCGGAGTTGACTCCAACGCCGATCACCAACGATGCGTACAGCTTGGCACTCCGCTCAATGATGTGCAGGTGCCCCAAAGTAACTGGATCAAACGATCCCGTGTAAACAGCCTTGCTGGGACTTAAGTCGCTTCGCACAATCAATCCTCTTATGAAAACTGAGCCAGTGTTGTCTTTTTGCAGAAAAACAAAAACGTAAACAGATAGAACAGAAGCATGAACAAGCCAAATAACCCCGCGACTCCCAAGCCAACCCACATTCCAATTTCAATAAATTGACCGATATCAACTGGAGGCGGATTAGGTTGATTTTGCATTTGTTCGGCAATTTGCTTCTTCAGTGGCTCCGTCATCATCAGCCCGACGACAACACCATATACGGTTTCCACCAGCTTGAAGACGATCATGAATGCGGCGGTGAAGCGGATCAGATTCGCACCGCTACGTTTTTGTTTCAGTCCCCAGACCCCGCCAATCACTTCGGCCAAAGACACCGCACCATTGACCAAAGCGAACACAACCGCAACCGCTATCGCACCTGGAAATATACTATTAGGATCGAATGTCCCTTTTTGCGGTAGGAATGTCGAAACCGCGAGCTGCCCTATGGTCATCAGAAACTGCAATAACCCCAACGACCCAAGGATGATAAAGAAGATGCAGGCGATTTTGGCATACCCTCGCAAAGGCAGCTTGATACCAGGGTTCGAATCGATCGAGTAACCTGTTGGAGAGTAAGGATTTAAACTTGGATCTTGGCTCATCGCTAAATCATGCTTTCTAGGAAGGTCTGCAACTGCGAACGCCATGGAAAAGTCGTTCGATATCGTGGATGTTATTGTAAGCGTGGGTTGCAACACGCAGCCGCCCATGCCGAACACTCAATACGACCCCATCCTGAAGTAAACGAGCGCGTACTTGCGATGGATCTTGGCCTTCGAGAGTAAATGTAATGATTCCGCTTAGGTCGTTGTCTTGGTTCGGGAACTGCCTAGCTCGATAAACGCTGGCTCCTAAGGATCGCAACCCTTGCTCAATTATGGCAGCATTCTCGAGCACCGCTACGGCAACAGGATTGTTTCTCTGATGGCAACCATAGTCCAGCAACATCCGAAGACTCTTTCCAAGCCCGATCTGTCCAACATGATTTGCAGACCCACCTTCGTACCGCGACGCATCCGACTTAAGTACCATCTCGCTCGTGCTGAAATGATGTGCCATGCGAATCGATCCCCAGCCTTGCATCGCCGGTTCCAGAAGCTCCAGATTCCCCTCGCGAATGTAAAGCAGACCAGCCCCTTCCGGTCCAAGCATCCATTTGTGCCCATCCGCTGCCAAAAAATCGACCGGTATTTCTTGCACATCGAGCGAAAAAACACCCAGCCCCTGAATCGCATCCACAAACAATTTCGCCCCCGCGGAATGCACCATATCGCACAGCTTCGCTAAATCGATCCGATACCCGGAGAAATACCCAACCCAACTTACCGAAACGATTCGGGTTGAACTGTCCACCTTTCGACGAATTGCGTCGATATCAACGACTCCAGATTCCGAGACGGGCACTCTGCGTACCTCGACTCCGCGTCTTTCCAGCGCCAGCCATGGAAGCAAATTGCTCGAAAATTCATTTTCAAGAACAACCACGCTATCCTTGCCCCCTGGCTGAAGGTTCCATCGATATCCGCTTGAAACCACGTTGATACCGAAGGTCGTATTCGGAATAAGTGCAACTTCTTGAGGGGTGCAATTCAACAACTCCCCGGCGTCCTTTCGCAGCTGCGAAGCGGATTTTGCCCACTCAGGCCAATGAACATCACCATGAAGAAGCGACTGCTGGGTCCATTTTTGAATAGCCTCAGCCGACGATTTTGGAATCGGTCCGACGGCCGCGTGATCAAAATAGGCATAGGATTCACTTACCGGCATGCACCTTCGCAGTGATGATTTTGCCGAATTTTCCGTCTCATTCATGCCAAAGTTCCAGTCGTTCGGTCTTCTTTTCGTGGTTTCCAGATAAAAACAAAAGGACTTTGTTCGGGCAGATGACAGTCCAAAAAGTTCAACTATACTAGCCATCAGTACGGTGATCTTACCAGAACACCGCGCTACTTTTCCCGTCATCCTTTCCGATTCGGACGTTCGATGGCTAGTTTCGACTAGCGGCACCATTCACTGTTGCAGATACATCTTGAGTTGCATTGCTTTACCAGCCCTTGGGCACATCCCTGAAGAACATCGAGGTACTTGATGCCCAGAATGCTGTGCTTAAGCGGGCTTGTTGTGGCCGGATTAGTCTTTCTCTTGTTCCTAGTGAACATGATTATGGGATTTGCCGGTCTAGGTAGCCTATTTAACTACCAAAGCCTCCTCATGGACATTACTTTTATTCTGTGTTCAGCTGGACTGGGATACCTTTCTTGGTCTGCCTTTCGCGAACTAAGGTAGCATCCATGCGATGGGTCAACTGAATCGATCCCCTTTCGCAACCACTTTTCTCGCAGCGCCCCCGTTGGTCGCATTGGCTGTCGGACTTGCCCTGATACCTCGCAGCCTGGCTCAAGAAGATTTATCCGTCGACCACTCTAATCCCACCGATCAGCGCCCTCAAGAAACAACCAAACGCATTTCAGACGCGATGATCCTTGAAGCGTTCAAGATCGCTCATGACGGCTGGAGCGTCGACGAACTGCTGATCCAAGATGCCCTTCGATCCAATTTTCTCAACGCGTTCCGATCCAGTTCGAATCTGGGGCCAGCAGCCATCCACGACAAACAATTGCTGGAGCGTTTGATTCAGCTTCGCAAGGCTGGCAAGCTTCCTGTGAGAAGCACGAAGCGTAACCAATTGGCAACAACGAAATGGTTACCCATTGCCGAGATTGCATCGCGGCAAATGATGGATCGCTTCAAAACCAACGTCGACCAATGGCTCGTGGATCCATCGTTGCTCGACAAGTTCGACACAGCGGTGCGGTCCATCGACTCCGAATCCAACCCCGAGGAAGTTCGACGCGCCGCGCTGCGATTGCGCAAGTCACGACGATTGAAGCCAGAACTAATGGCACGGGTCGTCGACTGGAAACGCGACATCATTTCGATGTCCGTGGAGCAAGCGGCCGCGAACCTGAACGAACTTCCCCAAAATGCCGGCATCTATATTTTTAGCGACAAAACCGGCTTCCTCTATATTGGTCAATCCAACAACCTTCGTACCCGACTCTCAAAGCACCTCGACCAATCCGATCGAAAATCCCTTTTCGAGTACTTGCGTGCCAACAGCCAGGACCAGATCACGTTAGAACTACATGTCTTCACGAAAGACTCCCCAGCCAATGACACGGCCGCACGGGAAGCATACGAGAGCGATCTGATTCGCACTCGGCGCCCCCGATTCAATGTCGCACCCTGAACCTGTTCCCTGAGATTATTCCCTAACCAGAAGGCCATGCAAACCTATGCACCCTCGCATTCTTTCGGTGGTCACACTTGGCTTTGTCTCTTTGTTCTCCATGGCCGTATTCCCTATGGCCGTGTTTCATTTCGCACTGATTGAATTAGCTGCTTTCGGATCGGCCTCAGACCATTTCGCGAACGATCGTCCGAATATCCTGTTTATCTTGACCGACGATCAAGGATTCGGTGACATATCCGCTCATGGGAATCCTATTCTTAAAACTCCCAATCTCGATCGCCTTCGAAGTGAATCGATTCGGTTCTCCAATTTTCACGTGAGCCCAACATGCTCGCCCACACGAAGTGCCTTGATGACCGGGCGACATGAATTCAAAAACGGAGTAACTCACACCATCTTGGAACGCGAGCGTTTGTCTCTGCAGGCAACCACCATCGCGCAGGTGCTTCAGGCCTCGGGCTACTCCACTGGTATCTTTGGTAAATGGCATCTTGGTGATGAGGATGCCTACCAACCAGACCGTCGCGGATTCAACGAAGTGTACATTCATGGCGGAGGCGGTCTCGGACAAACCTTCCCTGGTTCTTGTGGCGATGCACCAGGCAACAAGTATTTTGACCCAGCCATCCTGCACAACGGAAAATTTGAAAAGACCCAAGGCTATTGTACGGACCTTTACTTCACACAAGCCAAAGCTTGGATGGATGTTCAACGAACCAAAAACCAGCCCTTCTTTGCCACCATCGCGACCAACACGCCTCACGATCCCTATATCGCTCGCCCGGAAGACAAGGCTCTCTACGAAAACAAAAACCTTCCAGCTCCTACAGAGAACTTCTTTGGAATGATCCACAACATCGACAAGAACATTGGCGATCTGCTCGATCAACTCCGAGACTGGGGAATCGAAGAGCGAACCTTGGTTATCTTTATGAATGACAACGGCGGAACCGCAGGTGTGCAAGTGTTCAACGCCGGAATGCGAGGCAGTAAAGGTACCGCCTGGTTGGGCGGAACCAGAGCAAGTTCCTTCTGGCGATGGCCTGGAACGATACATCCCAAGGATTGCCATGCCTTGGCTGCTCACATCGATTTTTTCCCGACCTTGGCAGAGATAGCCGGCGTCGCCCCTACTGAAATCATCACCCAACAAGTCGAAGGGATGAGCCTGGTTCCATTCTTGAAAGATCCCCAATCTCAACAAAAGGATCGGATGCTGTTCACCCATCTGGGGCGTTGGCCCAAACTAGCGGACCCAAATCTCTGGAAGTATCGCATGTGCGCGGTACTTACGTCGCGGTGGCATCTGGTGTCCGAAAAAGGAGCTGCCGAGCCGAAATGGGAACTCTTTGATCTCCAATCCGACTACAGTGAATCGAAAGACGTTTCCGACCAACACCCCGCAATCGTAAAAGAGCTGTCGACAGCATTCGATCATTTCTGGATAGAGTCTCTCTCTGGTATGATCAACGAGCAAGCGATTGGACCATCCATCAATCCTTTCCAAGAACGCTACTTTCGCCAATTCGGCGGGTCTCCATCGGCAGAAAACATGGCAAGGATGGCACCCAAAAAATGAAAATCCTATGGCCACCGTCCACTCAATCACCATCAGCCGAAGTCTCCGAGGATTCGGAATCGCTCTCGTTTTGATCGCCTGCTTGCAAGTTCCTGCTGCGGCTCAAAACCGAAGCGTGCCGAAACACGCTGTCGATTCGATTCATCTAAAGGACAAACGTCAGATTCGAGGTATCGCGTTGGGTGTCGACGACGACCGGCAAGCACGCATTGCAGTTGCTTCGGATTGGTTGAGCAAGTTTGATAAGAATCTATTCGCGAAGACGGTCGAGCAATCCAATCTTGTCGCGTCTCGAGCCCGTGTGCAACTTCGCGATCGCCTTCAACAATTAGAACCTACTGGTAAGTTTCCAGGCTTGGACTTTTTTGTCTCAAAAGAATTGGCGCGTATCGAACGTGAAATCGAAGAACCCGAGCTAGCCCCTCCCCAGTTTCTGCTTCTCAAGATCAAGCTCAACTCGATTACGAATATCCAATCCGCGTCCGAAGCCAATCGAAACGTCGCGCTATGGAGCTGGCACGAACGGCTGGCAAACGTCGAAAATCGTCCAGTAAGCCAATTATCGGAAGAGCTCGCGACAAGAAAGATCGACTGGAAGCTGCCTGCTCCAGATCTATCAACGCGATTTTTGCCCACAGAAGAGGACGATGATCGCTGGGCATGCCGATTCGCCTTGGTTTCCTACCGCTTGGGCAATCCGGTGGAGTACCAAGGGTCGGGCGATGCCATGATCCAGGTTGACCCGGATGCCCCCATTCCGATCGCAGCACTTGTCCCTCAGATTCTTCAGTCTCAAATGAACAGCCTCGTTCGCCAACTGACGGAGAGTCAACTGGCGGCGAATGGACTCGTCTCCGAGAAATCATCCCTCTTGGAACGAGATTGGGTAAAAGTTGCGATTGAGAAAGCAGAAGCAAAGGGATACACCTACTTCCGAGCAACTCACCTGCGCATTGGCAGCGAAGGCCCATCGGTTTTTGTAGATTCCATTTTCTTGACTCGCTTGCCGACCGGAAAATGGTCGTTAGTCTGGAAATCGTCGTCGGATGCGTCGGCTACATCTGCATCCGTGGAAAACAAGAGGCAAATCCGGGAAGACCCGCAAATCAAATCCCTCCAAGCGCCGCTTGAAATTTTGGGTGGTGCCGAAGCATTCGACCAAGCGATTCAAACAGGAGCCGCAACGATGACCGCTCAAAACGAGGTCAACCGTGATTTCAATGGTTTCCTTGAGCGGTATCTTCACCGATGGAACTCCCCCATCCTTCAACCGCAAACACCGTAAATCGAAACATTTTTGCTTCTTCGATGGCAAACGCCTTCTCGCTTCGCTTGTTTCCAACGGCAAAAAGGACTCTCGGCTGGATCTCTTGGCTAGTTTCGCTGCGGAAGTAAGGGGGCAGTGTTCTCGAAAGGGGCGAATTGTGCTACCATTCCGGAGTGTTCGCAATTGGGCCTGCATGGACCGATCAGAACGCACTTAATTGGACCCTTGTAGAACTCAAAATCAACGCAATCGCGACTTCCATTCCCAGCGAGTTCGGCTCACTGGGAATTTCGATGGCGAGCTACGATTTGGTAGATCGATCAACAAAACCTTTTATTCGTATGACTTCATTAGCCATTGTCATCTTGTTTGTCGCTTATCTGACCAACGTCGTTGCGACCTGGGCTTGGGACAAGTTCGAACCTGCTGAAGTTCCAAGAAATGCCTCGACCGTATCGGGATGGTGCTCCAGAGGATCGGTTTACGTTGTTCGTCCGAAGCTATGCTTCAAAACCAAATCAACTCGTCTATCGGAATCAGATGGTCGTCTGTTGCTAAACAGAAAGACAAATCGTGAACTTCCTTTCCTCGCTAGCTTCTAGCGTACTGGACCAGCCGTTGTTTGCCCAGGCTTCGGATTCTGGATCGAATCTAGGCTACCTCTATGGTTTGATTGGACTTGCCGTCGGAGCGGCAGCCATGTTTGGAATCAACATCTTGCAAGGTCGGGATGCGAGAAATCAATCCAAACGCCTGTTGGAGCAATCGAAACTGGATTGCGACAACATGGTCAAAACGTCAGAACTTGAGAAAAAAGAAAAGTTGCTTCAGCTTCAGTCCAAGTTCGACAGCGAAAACAACAAAGTTCGCGAAGAGCTTCGCAAACGCGAGCAGTCCATCGAGCGCAAAGAAGAATCGCTCAAGCAAACCGCGGACGATGTGCGGAAACAAGAAAAACTTGTCGAAACAACTCAGCGAAAGCTTTCCGATCGCATTGAAGATGTCGGACGCAAGAACGAACTGTACACCAAGCTCGTCCAACAGCAGCAAAACGATCTGCAACGCCTGACAGGCATGTCGACCGAAGAAGCCAAAAAGCAATTGATGACCTTGTTGGAAAAGGAGCTTCAAGGGGAACTCGGAACCGTCATCCTTCGCCATGAAAAGCGAATTGCAGAAATCACACAACAGAAGACTCAAGATATTCTGTTGGTCGCAATGCAGCGTTATGCTTCGTCCCAAACTTCCGAAAGCAGCACCAGTACCGTCGATATCCCTAACGATGACATGAAGGGTCGAATTATTGGCCGCGAAGGTCGCAACATTCGCGCCTTCGAAAAAACATCGGGCTGCGATTTGATCATCGACGACACTCCAGGCGTGGTCATCGTCAGCGGGTTTGATCCGGTTCGCCGCGAAATCGCCCGCCAATCTCTTGAAAAGCTCGTCATTGACGGACGCATTCACCCGACGCGCATTGAGGAGATCGTTGCCGCTACCGAAAAGCAAATGGAAGGTTTTATCCGCCGCAAAGGGGAAGAGGCCGCACAAGAAGTCAACATTCAAGGCCTTCATGAACGCACCATCGATATGCTTGGTCGACTACACTTCCGAACCAGCTACTCACAGAATGTTTTGCGGCACAGCGTTGAAGTTGCCTTCCTGTCTGGCATGATGGCAGAAATGATCGGGCTGAATCCGCAAACCGCGCGTCGATGTGGACTTCTCCATGATATTGGAAAAGCAGCCGACCATGAGCTTGAAGGAGGTCACCCCAAGATCGGTGCAGATCTCCTTAAACGCAACGGCGAAAACGAACAGGTTGTGCACGCAGCTTTAGGACATCACGATCAGCTAACCACGGAATACCCCTATACTTTGCTGGTTGCCACAGCAGATGCTTGCAGTGCCTCGCGCCCTGGCGCTCGACGCGAATCCTTGGAGCGATACATCAAGCGAATGGAAGAACTGGAAACCATTGCACGTGGATTCACTGGCGTCGAACAAGCCTTTGCAATCCAAGCTGGTCGTGAACTACGGGTGATTGTCAGCTCAAAAAACACCGATGATTCCGTAGCTGCAAAAATCTGCCGCGACATCGCCAAGTCCTTCGAGGAGCAGCTGACGTATCCCGGCGAAATCAAAGTTACCGTAGTCCGCGAGTCTCGCTTCGTCGAAGTCGCTCGGTAACCAACAGATAAGTGTCCAAAGCTATCGCAAATGCGATAGCACTGAGCACAAGCGCGGGCCAAAGCGCTCCGAAAGTTGCCCATAGCAGCAATCCGACACTCAACAACAACCACCATGGGCGATACCATTGTGGTTTCTGGGACACATCCCACAACAACATCGACCCGACAAGCAACAGCACACTCCCTAAAAGCGAAAAAGCCCCCCCTTCGAACCCATCAAGCATGTTGGATGCAGGCTCGATGTTTCCTTCGGTTCGACTTGCCTTCGACAACAAGCCCTGTTGGTCGATTCCGAATCTGGAGCCCGATTGAGCGAGCTTGACCTCCAAGATTTCTCTAGCCGGTTGACTAAGAATGCTCTGGGTTATGCTCTTGGTCTGATGCCACTTTCTGACGGTTGCATCAAAAGCGTTTGGCTCCAATGCGCTGGTCGCTGACCATGCTTGAAGCCTTTCCAATGCACCCAGGTTCCAATATCGCTGCCACCGTTCCCAATGGCTACCGACGGGAACATTTAGGTTTGTAATCGTATTGGCGGATCGAAAAAAAAGATCGCACCATTTTTCTGCCAACACGTCCGCACAATCAGCAGCAGATACCAAAGACTGCGTTTCACCCCGATGTTGTATCGAAAATTGGACGGCGTCCCCAACAAATAAAATCGGCCCCGTTGCATGACTTTGAAGATTTGGTACCAGGATCCGGCCAACGCCTTCTGCATCGAATGTGACCTCCTGCTGAGTTACCAGAACCAGCTCTGAACATAGCTTGGTGAGTGGAACTCGGCATTCTAGCAGGCTGTTCGACTGATTAAATTCGACAGGATTGCCATCAAGCTGGACCGATAAAACCTCACATCCCTGCAACGCTTGATTCTGGTCGCTGATGTCCCACCGAAATAGCTCGCTGGGCGAACTTCGCGTTTCCAATCCATCGATCCAATAGCTTGATTCAACGACGACCCACGCCGTTGCATCGGAAGATAACTGGACCGCTTCGCCACGCGAACCAACTCCCCTACGCGAACCAACTCCCCTACGCGAACCAACTCCATGTGTTGAACCGATCGAGTGCATGGACTGGCTGATGGAACTTGATTCAGGCAACCGAACCGCCAATTTCTTATCATGGACAGGTTTCTCGATGGAATCGATTTCTGGTGGTAATGCACTTGCGTCACCAAGATTCGTGTCAGCAGGATTCTCTGAGATTTCGTTCTCATCGATTTCTTGCATCAAGTAGGCTTGGTAACTGCTGCTAACCGTGCTTAGCTTATTGGGTTCGGTCGCACCCTGGACCAATGCCGCGACGCTTTGCGTCCCACCCTTACCCTGAAGTGCTTCCGTCAAGGGATCTAGCTGAACGCTCAGCTGTTCCGATACAGTTAGATCGATTGTCTGCTCCACGATGATACTGGACGGCAGCTTCAGCCAAGGCACTTCACCCGACTTCACCCACTGCGGGCTCGATCCATTGCCATATAATTTCGTTTCTCTGGTGGCCTGAATTATCAATTCATTGAGCTCCAACGACCGGCGTTCCGCCAATAACTGGAGCTGTATTCGTCCTTGGTTTTCCGATTGCAAAAATCGAACACTGCCGGTTCGATTCGTCACATCCATCGGTCGAAATCCCGTCGGCAACTCAACGGTCAGCAAGTCGCTGTCGGATATCCCGCCAAGCAACTCAACCCTCGAGGAAAGACTTTCTGAATCAACCTCCAACAACCATTTCGTGGTAATACGAGCCTGCTGACGATCCGCCTGCACCTTGGGCTTCAGCAAGCCAAATCCTCCAGTGATTGGAATTCGAAGCGTAGTAGCAAAAGGCATACTTTTCAATTCAGGCCATTCAAGTCGCTCTTTCGAAGAAATTGCAGGTATCCACGTGTTGATACCGTCGATGCTCCATTTTGCACCATCCGAGCGATGGTACCGCAGAGTCCCAAGCTTGGTGCGTCGATCCAGACATTCGGCAAACAGAACATTCAGGTTTTGCGAATTCGTCTGAGGAATCCAAACCACGGAAATCTCACGATCTACGGCCGGAGTTGGACTTGAAGTCAGCGGATTCGAGTCGGTATTCCATTCTAAAATGTAACGTCGCCTCGCGAGAGTACTTCCAGAACGAACATCCACCCATTTTGCGTCTCCCCATTGCGTGCCGATAGGTATCCAAGGTAAGTCCGCTTCGATCGCGATCTCACGAGGCAACGACACCCCTTTAGGAAACTCGATAATCGTTTTGGCTTGCAAGGAATCATGCAGAAGCAAAAGCTCCGTATTCATGGTTGGCCCATCCAAAACAGTGTTGTTTGGATTGCTGAACCCCGGAGGGCTATTCAAGTTGGAAGCGAGAATGCGGCACTGCAGTCGATCCAAAGCCCCCAGCTGTGCGACGTACTTCCCGGCGGCTGGATTGTTGACTTGCCCTTGCGCCACAATGTCCACCATCAACTGCGGATCTAACTCTATTTCGATCGTCGCATTTGCAACTGGCAGCAGAGCAATGTCAACTTGCTGCAGTAGATTGCTATTCGCCCCCCCCCGTCCATCACGCCCTTGGTCGGTTGGGGCCAACTTCATCACCGGCTGGGCAGAAATGCGAAGAATTCTTTTGCCAGACTTCTCGGGAATCCAATCCCATTCGCTACCGGACTTTCGAAGCCGAGAACCGGGACTAAGGTCCACGTTATCGAGCACAAACCTCAAGGACTGAACTTGATCGTTGTTGACCGGGAGTCGGACTGGTCCAAGATCATCTCCCACCCAAAATTCATACGTCATGGTGATCAAATCTGCTCGACCACGCATACCAAGCGACAACGTGTGACGAGCCGATAGGATCCTGGTGCCAGTATCAAACTCCGCTGCTTTTTCTGGAATCGCCTTGAATTGCTGCGCAATACTTTTTGGGATGTAAATGCTAGTTCCCGATAAACCACCTTCGCGATCCATGGGAATCACCACATCGAATACATTCTCTGAATCGCTGGGGACACCTTCCTGAGCCAACAGTGTTCTGCCATCAGAACCCAACCACACGAGCCATCCAAACGAAAACGCAAACAAAAGAATGGAAGGCAGCTGGGAAACACTTACGACACTGGATCCATTTCGTAAAATTCCCGGTTGAGGCTCCACAGTGTTTTCGCGATCGTTCCAGGGCATCCAAGGTCGCGAAACGGAGAGCGACTTAGGCGATTCTTTGTTGACGAACCCAAAAGTGCTACGATAAATCAACAACAAAACAAAACCGCCAGTGATTCCCAACAAACCCAAAAACGCCCCCCAGGAGAACGCCGACTGGCCCACATGCGCGACAAACACCATCAGAAACACCAGAGCAACCGTTGCCCTGGGGCGTCTTCTCACCAAAATCGGTGTTACCAAAACAAAAAACGCAAAAACAACCACTCCAATGGCACCGTCGCGATCCCTTCGCGCAAGTCGGTATGTCTTTGCCACAGAGTCCATTTCAAACTTCGTGCCGGCATCGATCGATTCCGACCATTTCTCTTCGATCGCCATTCGCCAATAGGTATCGCCCACCCCCTCCAATTGGAAAACACTTGGAAAGCCGGCGTTTTGCGACGTGTCGGTTGCGTTGTTTCTGGAAGCGTATCCGATCGTGTTGAACAAATTCGTCGCCAGCTCAGCAGAGAATGTCCACAGAGGCCAACTCACTTGAGCCCCTCTTGCTTGGAAAGGTTGGTCGTAGATCACTACCTCTTTCGGCAGCCAAAGTCGACTCGTTAGAACATAATCCAGTGGGTTCTTCTTTCCTGATCCAGCGATTCCAAGACGCGGCCATCGAAAGGCAAACCCCTGACCGTATGATGACCGATCCGAGGAAGGCTTCAGACTTGGACCGTTCAATTGAATACGTATCTCATCCACTTCCCTAGGCAGTTCTTCCATTACGCTTTTCGAATCGAAATCGCTCCGATTTGGCATGTCGATGATCAGACGTTGGCCATCCAACCGATAGCCAACTTCGTTCGCAATGTTCCCGTTCGGCAGAGCAACACTTATCGGTAACCACGAATCTTCAAGTTCAAAAACGACAGGTGCTTGAAAACTACCGTTCTTCAGTCTCACAACGCAAGATGCACGCTGGGAACCGAATGCGTCCACGGCAACATTCATTTGGCAATCGAGCCCCGACCAAAGCGATCGCGACATCTGCGACATCTGTTTTACTGAAAGTGTTCGAGGATCCAACGCAGGGTCCAGCTTCAAAACTCGATTTCCTGACGAGTCAAACTCCCAACTACCTTCTTCTGTTTCCAGACTAAGCTTAGGATCCGGCCAAGCAGAAACATTCTGACTGCGAACCTGACCGTTCTTGATTCTCGGCAACGGAACAACAAACCTTCCATCGTCCCCTTGATGCAAGGCCATGGTCGCTCGCAATTTGCAAGAATTACCACGTCCAACCAAATCGAAGCTCCAGATGGGTTTCGATGGCAACTTAGACGGAGTCTGCAATCCAGCGTCGATAGCTACTGTTGGTTGCACCGATACCCATCGATTGCCCTCAAGAAAAAACCATTTCGCATCCGCATCATCGAGCTCTATTTCCAAAGTAGGATTCGCCCCCAAGATTTTATCAACATTGAGATCATGCTCCACCACAAGGGTGTCGCGCGAACCTGAAACGATACGCGAATCGATCGCCACCTGTTTCCTGACTTCTTTCCTTTGAAAGACGATCGCAGGTAAGGCTAGTTCACTCGCCCGTGCTGCCCGATTCTTCGGAAGCAAAACCCTCGAAGCTTCAGACGTGACTGGTAACTGCTTTTCCCACTCGCCCAACTGTGTTTGTGCCATAACAGAATCCCAAGCAACACTCTTCGTCAACAGTAGGAACGAAGCGGATGGAACAATCGCAGTATTGCTTCGAATATTCCACCCTGGAAGCTCCAGGACAACCGTCGATGGAATACGGATTAAATCCACAGAAACATCCGCCGGGTTCGAGTCGATGTTCGGGGCCTTGTAAAAGCAGACCATTTCAATTTCAGCAACACGGCTCAAGGCAATCGTATTCCAAACAAAATCGAAGCTCCTGTTTGTTTCCGCTTTATCCGTCGACGCTTTACCCGTCGCAACATCAGGTCCCTCCAGCATCGGCCCGGCGGGCAAAACGTTACTAGAATACAACGCAACGGGATCTGCCTCATCTTTCGATCGGACCGAACGTATCTCCCACCCTTCGCCTAATCGAAAGGTCAAACGATTGGAGTCCTGATCTCGGAAAGCCAGCCTGAGATGGGTTGTCAGCCGAATGCCGTCTGACTCATTGTCAACCTGACAAAAAGATTCGCATTGCCGGACGGCCTGATTGGATCGAACCTGGACGGAACAGCTGGGTGGAAACGCCTGCCAAGAAAAATCAATCCGTTCGGTATTCTTGCTTTCTAAAGTCGGCGGCTTGACTTCGATCAGCTTGCTCGAATCACATATCGCCGAACCAAGCCGCAATGGTTCAGAGGCCTGAATCGAAGTACGCCCCGACATCACATAACTTCGCTCCAAAGCAAAGCTTGGCAACACCACCGTTTGATCAGGCTGCAATTCGACAGGAGTGATCAATTCAGCCGAAATAAAATCTACGCTCGCGATTGCGCCATTGGTTTTTGGTGCCGAAGGATTCGGGGTCGATTTTGGAATCTTCCACTGGATCATGTCGTCCACAACCTGCCAATCCAATTTGTCCTCTTGATTGACTTTTAAGAAACGCAGTTTGGAATTGGAAGGTATCACGAGACGGCACCATGCATCGTCCTTTCCGTGCATGATTTCTAAATCGAGCATCGTACGGACCCAATTCTGTTCGATGCTATGCTCCAATTTCTGGGATCGAACAAGATAGGAATATTTGGAGACAGGATCCTTGGTGAGTGAATATGGTTCGCGGTCCCCAGTCCCCAACACGACCGTGAAAGAAGCATTCTGGCTTCCGGAGAGCTCAATCAACCAAATCGAATCTGTCGTAAGGCTCGGGGATTGCCGAACTGCCAAATCGGATTCAATCTCCGGCCAATGATGAAAACGGGCTGGCAATTCGCTGTTCTGATCGATTCGTCGACAAGCCGTTCGCGATTCTTGAACGATCGCGCGAGGCGGTAGCTGCAACAGCATACAACTATTAGCACATCGAGGAATCTCCAAATCAAATCGTAATCGATTAGGTTGACTGCCTAGCGTGGACCGAGCCGACCAACCAAACCAATGGACTGTTCCGCCTCTTTCGGATTCAAAGTCCCCCCCCCAAGTCTTTTCGGACCGATAAGCAGGCAGACGCGGCAAACCAAGCATATCGTAAGTCCATGTCGATACGGTCGAAACCGATTTTCCCCCCGTCTCGAGAACAGGTATACCAGTATTAGCGAATGGCTGTTTGTTGTTGACGGCTAATGACCAAGGGCTAAGCGTCCTACGATCACCGGACCGCGCTGGCATTGAAAGAACTAGCTTCGATCGCTCGGAAAAAAGATCGGGGCCGACAAGTCGGGCTGCATAGTAGCTCGACAACAAAATTGTCCCTTGTTCCGAATCCGATGCCAAATTGGAAAAAGTTGGTTTGTTCTGACCTTCCACATATTCATTGAATTCCTGTGCTGATACCTGCTCATATCCGTCCAAATCCAGTTCGTTCACCTCCTCCGCTGGAATGAAAATCCTCCGAAAGGGAACCTTGCTTCGTATCTCGCTCTCGTCAGGCTTCGGCTCCTGAGCCAGCGCGATTGATAGAGTCGCACTTCCCATGAACCCTACAGGCAACCCAAAAACAAAGCATGCAATTCTCAAAACGGAGACAAGATAGCTTGATTCCATCAGTTTGCCTCGTCCGGATTTCCTAAAACCGTCGGGGCTGTTGTCGTCGCCGACGAGGCAGGCCGAACTTGAACCGGAGCCGGTAGCTCAGCCTGTACAACATTACGCCGCGAATCATTGGCAACCCCGCTGGGCGTTTGAAGTTTGGGGGACGACCCAGAAAGTGCCGCGTTGCCCGACAAGGTACCGGCGGAAGTTGGAATGGCCCGCTTCGCAAAAATGGTTCTGCGCCGTGTTTGACGATCCAACAACCATGTCAGGCCACAGTACATGAATGCGACTGCAATCGCAAGAATCATGCATTGAACGATCGCAGCCGCAAAGTCCCAATCCCACATGGTGAAACCAACGCAAACCGCCAAAACAAGCATGCCCAACCAAGGACGCTGCAACCAACGCATTTCAAGTACAGCAATCGTCCCGAGAAGCATACATAACGCTACCGGTACCCACAGCAAATATCGCGGGGCAAGCCAAACTTGCATTGGAGAACGCTGAGTGAGGCCATAAAAAAGATACTGATTGGTGTTCTGACTTACGATCGGTTGCGAGGTCGCTCCCATCTGATTCTCCAATCCAACTTGGTCCAAATCGCTCAAACGATTGGACCACAAATCACGCCAGCTCCAGGAATAGCCCGGCGAAAGCCCCTTGGAACTGCCTACCAGATGCGACGTAGCCGGAACAACGATTTGCCATAAGATCGGAAAGTCATACTTAGAATCCTCAATGGTGGGCAAATCAGGTTGCAACGAAACCACCCAATCGGCATGAGCTGTCGGCCAAGTAAAAATCTCCAGCACGTAGTCAGGATCTGCACCTGTCGGCTTGGGGGGCGACGATGGCAGTAGAATCTCAATGCGATCCGGATTTTGTTGATCTTCGACCACCTTCGCTTTTGAACCATTCAAAATAACTTTTGAATTCGAACGACGCTCCGCCGGAAGCTTCAGACCAATAGAATTCGCTTGAGTCTGAAATCGAAGTACAAGCCTTTCACGACGCTCCACCGCATTTGAAATCGATTGCAGCCAAGCTGATTCCACCTTGATCGAACGATCTCGTTGCCCTTGGTCGACCAAAACAGAACCGCTTAAGAACGGCTTTTCTCCCGTACAATCAAACGGAATTACGCGAAGACCATCCACAATCTCCGTTGCTTTCAAGACGGACGAAGCCAACGGCTGCGAAATCTTGACCAACATGTTGCTAGAGAAACGAACCTCGCCGGCATACCGCTGAATCGAAAGATAATCGCTGCCACTTTCAAGAAACAGCAACGGAAGATGATATTGGAAATCAAACGTGTTGGCCTGCGGCTCTGCGAAACGTATTGTCTTACTCATTACCTTCACATCCATCCTCGAATCCGTAGCTCTCCATTCCCTAAGTCGCTCAGGAACGATGACTCGCACTAAAACTTGTCGCGGAGGAATATCTCGATGAGCAGCTGGCAACGAAAGCTCTTTTTCTATCTCAAAAGGCTCCGAACTGACCGGCGATCCATCCAGAAAAAACTGAGTCGATTCACCAACGTTGGAGTTCTCCGCAATCCCAGCTTGCGGTACCGAGAATAGTAGTGACTTCGGGACCGGCCCCTGAACCTTCAGTTCCCAAGACTGACTCATTTCGAACGCATCTTGACTGAGCAGAAGCGTGGTATCTGCTGATGCTGAAATGACAGCGCTCGCCTGCTCTGCACTTCCTATCAATTCGGCCCACGTTTCTGTCCCATTTATTTGAAACCTACGAACTCGATCGTCAGCAACAGAACTAGGCTTAGACTTTACGCTGAAGTCCAAGGGCATTTTGCTCAATCCTATCGATTTTTCGAAATCCAATTGAAGATGGGAGTAAGAACTTCGGATCAAAAGCTCGCCCTGCGGACACAAGGATTTACGTACCTGACTTTGCGAATCTAGCCAAGAAAGCAAGGGCAGCGAAAACTGAAAGGGAATCCCACGATCACCTGTCTTTAAGGGAAACGGACGCGACAGAACAAAGCTAATACCAAGCGGGCTGCCTAGCCCAGCCTCGGATTCCTGCCCCCGATTGGCCGCCCCTCGAATCGCATCCGAAACACTGTCGCCAGGCGAAACCGGTTTTGGGCTCTCGGGCATGGTGCCCGCATTGGCACCGCTCGGAGCCGAAGTTAGCGGCAATAAATCACTAAGGCTTAGCGAAATAGAAGATTTAGTTTCTGACCCAGCAACCAAAGCCGCTATCGGACTGGTTCGGTTGGAATTGATGTCGATCAATTTACCGGAAGGCAACACCTGTAGACGATCGACAACCCATCCCTTCGTATCAAACTGAAAAAACGGAAATGCACGCACAAGCTCAACAAACTGAATCAACCCGACCAGCCGAATAGTATCCTGATCCTGAATGATTTCATACGTCGCATTGAAACTAGTTCGTTGGTCGCTTGATATCCAACTTGCAACAAGAGGTATGGTCTGCTGTTCAAATCGGAATTCGTAACTCGTTGCATCACCGGCTTCCCCAGATTGCTTCAGGAACAGAATCCCTGGCTGTGGCTCCCATACAAAACGAATAGCCCTCGGTACGACAACCTCCATCCCCCCAACATGCCGCTCCACTCCTTCCATTTTGGGTATTGCAAAAGATGCCGATTGATTCTCTCCCAAACCGGATTGTTGCCATTCTATGGCTAATTCCGTTTCCATTCGTGAAAACGATTCTTCAAAATCCAATATCAAGACGGTCGACTCCTCCGCTGCATTGGATTCCGATTTGGAAATACGAAAACCTTGAATCGGTACCACCGAGGACGCGGGACTGAGCCACTGACAATTTTTCGGCAACGTGATTAAAAATCGCCGCCCGCCAAGCGATTTCGGACCGCGTATCACCATGCTCGACGATGCGCGAAAAACCGTTGTATCCAACGTGGGCAAAAACTTAGTTTGACTCAAAACCTCGATCGCTTGTACGCGTTCTTGCGCAGTCTTCTTGCTCCACGATAAAACAATCGTGCCTCCTGATGCGCGTACCAACGCTTGCGACAACGACTGTATTTCGCGAAACGGCTCAACAACCTCGGATCCGGAACCAGTTACGGTCAAATCCCACTGCGCGGTGGGCAAGTTAAGCTTCACAATCGACGGCGACATCGGCAAATCTAAACGTATCGACTGGGTCTGTCCGTTGGTCTGAACATTGGAAAGGGATTCAAAGGAAAGTCTCCGACTTCGCTCCTCCCCTGGTGCAATCAACCATTCATAACCCGAGTTCTCATTAGACATGCGGATCGACGGAAACTTCGGCTCGGATTCAACCATCGAGGCCGTGGGTACTATCTGAGTTAAGCCGAGCCCAATCGGGATGGATTTCCACCGTGAACTCGTTTCTCGCAACCGCGTTTCGGCATCGACCCGAAGCTTGGCTACATTGTTTTCCACCAAGATCGATATTTCGATCCGATCCAAGCTTTCCTTGTTACCAGCAACCGTCTGTGTAACCGCCTGCTGCTGCAAGAATTTTTCAAAATCCTCGTAACGAGCCTTCGGAACCAAAATCTCTTCACCCGCCTCGTTGCGCATCAAGATAATATCAGGTAAAACCCCTGGTCGAATCAAGTTGGGCACTTTGTCCTGAGACGACGGACGTACTCCCGAATCTTGTGATAACCCAACTTGCCCGAAAGCAACAACAATCACCCCGGCAATTCTAAATACTTTCCAAGCCACGACCGAGCCAAACCAAGAATCAATGACGGACAGAAGGGCCGAGAACCAAAATCCAATAGCGATCCCTGTCCGAGCGCATTCACTTGCCGCCTGATTCGGAGACTCCGGCAATTTCGATTTCGACTTCTCTGAGGAAAGGATCACGCGCTTCGCCTATGGGCTACGTGGGAATAGTTTGCATAGTGTAGCCTACCATGCGATCGAAATACTCGATCCACCCGGAACCCTACAGCTTGCCTGAATGCTCCATTTTACCGAATTCGAGAACGAGTTGGTAACGAATTCAAGCTTTCCACACACTCTTAGTTACTCCGGTTTGGAACATGAGGGTTTTTCTGCCGTTAGAATCGTTGCAATTCATCCCCTCCCACCGCGACTTGAATAGCTCAGTCGTTTCCGCCACTTGCGTAAGTCGCTCCAGAAATTCAAAAAATGCATCAATCAAAACTTTGGGAAACACTCCGCAGTCGCGTCAGAAGCTTTCAGAACGCAGGTCGAGGAGTAGCGATCCTTTTTCAACGTGAGACCAACGCTAGGATTCAGCTGACTGCATTTGTTGCGGCTGTTCTCTTAGGATTCTTGTCTTCGGTATCCACTTGGGAATGGATTTCAATCTTTATGGTTTCCATGATCGTACTCATGGGGGAAGCCCTAAACTCCGCTCTCGAAAAAGCCTGCGACGCAATCACCATCGAACCACATCCGAGCATTCGAGCTGCAAAGGATCTTGCAGCGGGCGCGGTCTTATTGGCATCTTGCTTTGCCTTGCTTGTCGGCTGCTTTATTTTTATCCCGAAGTGGTTACCCACCATTCAGAACATCGTTGGATAAAACAGATAACCCTATGAACCGCAGACGCCAGTCGCGTTATGGTTCCCGACGGAAAAACGCAGATCGCGGCTAGTGCGGATTATTCATGAACCTAGTTCGGTTTGGATGTTAATCAAGCTCGCGTTACTTGTTACGAGGAAGTTGCAGACAATTCAGACTGCTTTCACAACCCGAAGCTTACCGGGCTGTTGATTTAATGGTACGACGGACTTCCAAGTCCGTCGAATTCCCCATGGACGGACTTCCAAGTCCGTCGAATTCCCCATGGACGGACTTGGAAGTCCGTCGCACCGCCCTTACCCAATAACGACATCACTAAAGCTACGAACTGGTAAGCTTCGGGTTATGAATGATCCGCGTTAGCGCACACGGCCCAAATCATTCTAGGCTAAGCCCCCTCCTCGCGTTTCTCTACAGGGATGACACTTCCATGAGGATCATGGGACGGGGCGTCCATTTCTTTGTCCAGCTGCTCTCGCAATTCTCGACCTGTAAAGTGCTCGAACCGCTCCGCCAATCCATGCAACCGGTTTCCATCCACCAGCGTTTGCGATGCCAAATAGTTTTCCCACAAACGATGAGAACGCACCAAGTTCCTAGCTCGATCACGCCCCTTTTCGGTTAATGCGATCCGTTGATTTGCATCCGTAGTTTCGCCTCGCTGCTGTAACCACACAAGAGAAAAGTAGATCGACCATCTACTGGCCTGCAACTCTCGACACAACTCATTCTCAAAAACAACGCAAGGCAATTGCCTTTCTTCACGTCGGTACAACAACGCTACGATGTCATCGCAAAGAATGCTGATGGCAAGCCACTGCTGATTGCACCACTTCACAACAATGCCATGCCGCGGCGCGAACGCCAAAGCCAACAACATGATCAGCCCACTTGCCACTGCCATCATTCCCGCAGTGGTCGTGCTTTCGAAACCGAACCAAGCCGGGACAACCATAGCCCCCAAATGGCCCAAAACGGCTGCCAAGGTCGCTAACGCAACACTGAGACCAATCATGACAGGCAATCGATCGGTCAGCATGTACGCGCTCGCAGGCGGGACCACCAACATGGCCACCACCAAAATATTGCCTACGCTTTCGAAACTTGCTACCGCAGTAATCGCTACCAAGGTCATCAATAAATAGTGCATTAAGCCAGCGTTCAGACCACTGGAGGTAGACAGGGCTGGATCGAAGGAACTGAGTTTCAGTTCCTTATAAAACAGCAAGACAAACAAAGTATTGATGGCTGTGACAATCCCAAGCGTAACAACGGCCCGTGGAACCCCAAACCCACCCAGTCGAACTTGATCCAATGGCGTTTGTTCGATGGCTCCGTACAGAACACATCCAGGATCAAGATCGACCCGATCCGCCCCCTGCACAATCAAAACCAACCCGAGCGCAAAAAGAGACGTGAACACGACTCCCATAGATGCACCTTCGTCGACCTTCCCCATCCCTCGAATCCATTGTGTCAAATAGGCCGTCAACACCCCAACCACCACTGCACCAATGAACATGGGAAAGCTGTTCCGAGTCCCACTGATAAAGAACGCAGCGGCTAATCCAGGCAACACCGAATGGCTGATCGCATCCCCAAGCATGCTCATTCGCCTTAAAACGAGAAAGTTGCCTAACAGCGCTGCGGACACAGCAGCTAAGATGCCAGCCAGCACGATCCAACCATCGAGGCTCCAATTCCAACTGATCGCAAAAATCAAGACTTCAACTCCTCAACGGGATGCGGACTTGCCGGCACAATGATGTCTTGCTGATCTAAAAGCGAAACCAATTCGCGTATCAACTCCGGTTCCAGCACATGCTCGATCGCATCCGCCTGACGGTCTACCTGACTTGGGGCAAAATCAGCATGAGCGATCAAGAATATCTCCCAAAGTCGATGCTGGCGTGTAAGTCGAGCCGCCTCGATTACCCCTCGAGCGGTCAATGAAATACCGTCACCGTCCCGATACAAAAGACTATCACGCGCTGCCCGATCAATCGCGCGATTCAATCGCCACGAAGACCAGCTACGCTTGCCCAACAATGCTTGCATGGACACAGTCACTTGCTCGCGATGACCATCTTGCCGGACGCTCTCCTTCTCCGCACCAGGCGTCGCACGCTTTGGCTCTACTAACTCAAAGGCGGCTCGCAATAGATGCTGCCGATCGATGGATCGATGGAGCTGCGTCCTTTGCAACCAACGCACAAGAATCCCGCGCGAGGTCCCAAAGACCATACTCAAGAGAAAAAACACGGTACATACCAAAACAATCATGGCCCCTGACGGCAACCGTGCAAAAACAGCGCTCATCCCGGCTCCTACCATTCCACCTGCCGCCCCAATGCACCCCGATATAAGAAACATGACCCACATTTTCTCAGTCCAAAACCTGGCCGCTGCCGCTGGAATGATCAGCAAAGCAATCACCAGAATCAGCCCAACCGCTTGCAATCCAACAATGCACACGGTCACCACCAACCCCATCAGAACAATATCTAAGCGAATAGCAGGAAACCCGCGGGAGCTCGCAAACTGCCCATCAAAACACAACAGCTTCAATTCCTTGAACAACAAGAAGGACACGAGAATACATACCATCGCTGCAACCGCAATCAGCTGCACATCGCGGATACCCATCGATGCCGTCTTGCCATAGATGAACGACTCCAGTCCCGCCGCATGCCCATCCATCTGCTGAATCACACTCAACAACGCAACCCCTCCTCCAAAGAAGACACTAAGAACCGCCCCCAAGGCAGTGTCTTCTTTCAATCGAGTGGAATGGCGAATCACCAGTACCACTCCCAAACCGATCAATCCCGTTACGGTAGCGCCAAACAACAAGAGCGGCAGCGACTTAGCATCCCATCCAAGTTGATTGGCCAATAAGAACGCAAATCCAATGCCTGGCAAAGTCGCATGCGAAAGCGCGTCACCCATCAACGCACGCTTCCTCAATAGCGTAAAGCTACCCACCATTCCTGCGGCAGCACCCAATAACGTTACTCCTAATACCACCACGCGAGTGTTGTAATCTCGCAACAGAATTAAACTCCACCATTGTTCCCAGGTTGGCCATTCCAATCTACGATCCGTGATGGAACCCCTGGACTCAAGCAAAGCGACAGTCGGTGCAACGCTGCTGCGAATTGCTTCCGGGCCTTCCGGTTGCAACCCCAGCTCCGTCGCAAAGCAATTCAGTACCAACATACCGATCCACGCAAGAACGCCAAAAAGAATGAGAAGGGATCGCGACATCATAGCTTTCGCCTTTGATGTCGCATGGCTTCGGTGACTTCGTCCAACAGAGTCAATCGGCCGCCATAGGTCTTCTGAAGATTCTCTGGGGTGAAAACGTCTTTGACAAAGCCGTGCGCAACAACTCGCATATTGAGCAGTACCACGTAATCGAAATACTCGGCCACGGTTTGCAAGTCGTGGTGAATGACAACAGCCGTCTTGCCACGCGCTCTCATGTCGCGCAATACATCGACGATCGCCCGCTCGGTAGAAGCATCCACAGCAGCAAACGGCTCATCCATTAGATACAAATCCGCATCCTGCACCAATGCCCTCGCCAAAAAGGTTCGTTGCTGCTGGCCACCGGACAATTGACTGATCTGGCGATTCGCAAGATCCGCCATACCCACTCGTCGAAGCGCTTCCATGGCCGCTTGCCGATGCTTTTTGCGGACGGGAAAACACCAGCCAATCTCTCGATACAACCCCATCGTGACCACGTCGAGTGCGTCGACAGGAAAGTCCCAATCTACCGATTCTCGCTGAGGCACATAACCGACACGGCCACGATTGTCCGCATACGATTCCCCGAAAACCTTGATGCGCCCCGAAGCCCTTGGAATCAAATCCATGACGGCTTTCAAAAGAGTGCTTTTGCCAGCGCCATTCGGCCCGACAACTCCCACCAACGAGCCTGCTGGCAAATCCAGACTAACATCCCATATCACTGGCTTGCGGTGATAAGCGACGGTCAAGTCGTCGATCGATAATGGGATCGCGTTGGTTACCATTGATTTGGATTCGGATAAAGAGCTATTCATGGATTCGCTGTACTTAAGAACTCGATCGTAGTTTTCATGTCCAGATGCCTTCCAATCACTTCTCGGTACCATGTACCGTTTTTAGCTTGCCATGCAACCCTCCCTCTGGCGCTTCACCACCTAGGGATCGAGCTACCAAAGTGATATTGTGATCCAGCATCCCAATATAGGTTCCTTCATAGTCTCCCTGCTTCCCCATCGCATCGGAATACAATTCGCCACCAATGCTGATTTCCTTGCCGCGACTGCGCACCCCCTCCACAATCGCTTCCACATTCTTGCGAGGCACGCTGCTTTCCACAAACACGGACCTCACTCCCTTCTCAACGATCAGACTGACCAAATCGTTGATCCGCTGCAACCCAGCCTCCGATTCGGTCGACAATCCTTGGATCCCCTGCACTTCCAGTCCATACGCTCTCCCGAAATAGTTGAAAGCATCGTGCGAAGTGATCAAGATCCGCTGTTCGCGAGGGATCGATCCAAGAGCCGTCTTTCCATACTCATGCAATTCCGCCAATTGCAATTGATACGCTTGGCTGTTTCGACGGTACTGATCGGAATGGGTGGGATCCAACTTAGACAAAGCGGTTGCAACCGCTTCTCCCCCTCGCGACCAAGCATCCACATCCATCCAAACATGGGGATCCAAGTGGCCCTGAAAATCCTCTGGCTCTAGCAACTTGCTCGCTTCGATCTGTTCGGTCACCGCCACCACCGGTTTACCTCGAGCGACTTTGACCAACACGTCCGACAATTTGCCTTCCAACATCAAGCCGCTGTAAAACACGATCTCGCAGTCCAATAACTTTTGCACGTCATCGCGCGTTGCTTTGTAAAGATGAGGGTCAATTCCAGACCCCATGACCTGAACGACCTTGACGTGCTCGCCCCCGACATTTCGAACTAAGTCCGCAACCATACCAACCGTCGCCACAGCCACAATTGGATATTTGCCCTGATACCCTTGGTCCGTGGTTTTGGCCCCCTCGCGTGTCTTCGAGGGATCCCCGCACCCCAGAAGGAGCGACAAACCCACCATCAAAAGAAATAGCTTATTCAAATGAATTTTCGACAAACCTGAACTCCTATTCTCGGATTGCAAGCAACCCATTTTGTCAGCTACGCCCCATCCCGACATCCCTCCTTCGATCCATGAATTGTAGCCAATGCTAAATTTCACGCAAGACAAGCAAAAACACTGCCGCAACGTCAACTTGTGAGAACGAGCCAGTTACGTGAGAATAGGAAAATCCAGAGTGACCTAACGTGACACCGTGAATTGCCAGACTAGAACCAATTCAATGTATCCCTTGAATTTTCAAGAAACAAAGCCTCGCAAGGACGTTTTCGAACCATGGCAACGACTAAAATCCCGCTCCGACAACGTAGCTCACTGTTCTCGCAATCACAGGCAATTCGGTCGACATTTCTCGGTTGGTCTAAGCCCATACTCCACTCTGCCTGTGACTTTCTTCAGCTCCAGTACACTCGCGGCCATCATTGGGACATGGATCGATGCCTTCTTGTGCTGCCTGGTTCGTTTGCAGGGCGTAAGCTGACACAATTGATGGCAGTCCGTGCCAAAGAACAGTCGCTTGTCCTGCGTCCACCTGAATTGCTGACGCTGGGAACACTCCCAGAGAAGCTGTACTCCGCCAAATGGCCCTTCGCGAGCGATCTCGAACAAGTTTTGGCCTGGACCAAAGTCCTTCGCCAAGCCGATCGCGACATGTTAACCCCACTTTTATTTAGTGTGCCCGACTCGAGCGATTTGCGCCCCTGGATGGACCTGGCACGAATTCTCAGCTCATTACACCGCGAACTTGCTTCCGATCTAGTGGACTTTGATGACGTTGCAACGGAACTCAAGGGCACCGCGGAAGAAGTTCGCTGGAACATTCTCGCCAAGGTACAACGGGCCTACTTGGACGAGCTTCATACCGCAGGATTGTGGGATGTTCAGTCGGCTCGTCGGTTTGCGATCGACCACAAAGAAGTGCAAACCGATCGCGAAATCATCTTGGTTGGAGCCGTGGACTTGAATCAAGCACAACGTCGCTTCTTGTCGCAAGTGGCAGAAAACGTGCATGTGCTAGTCGGTGCACCCACCTCGTACGCCTCTGGATTCAGCGACGACGGAACGTTGGTACCTGACTACTGGCAAGACATTGAAATTCCCATTGAGGAATCGCAACTGCACGTCCGATCGACTGCCGAAGATGCTGCCAATGAACTGGCATCGCAGCTCGCTGATCTAGGCAACTCCTATTCCGTCCGTGACATCACGGTTGGCATTCCTGACGCCAAAATTGTTCCATCGCTTCAAGAGACTTTAGGTCGAGTTGGAATCCCCCTTCGGTATGGACCTGGCACATCGGTCATTCAATCTCCCCCCATGCACCTGATCGAGCTCCTCGGCGAGTATCTTGTCGATGGCTCCATCGATATCTTCAACAGCTTCATTCGCTTGCCTTCGATTTACGATTGGTTGCAGCGCTCTCTCCAGAGGGGTGAATCACCAGCGTTTTCAACCGACTTTCTCGCTAAGGTCGATTCGTACATCGAGTCGACTTTGCTGCGAAGCGTCAACGTTCCGGAATGGCCTGAAGGGACAAACAAGGCCGTCGTACTTCAAGTGGTGGAACGCCTGGAATCCCTGCTAAAACCCCTTCGGATGATCAATGCAAACCTTTCGGATTGGTCTGCCCCGCTCCGCAATGTGCTGAGCGAACTTTATCAAAACGTTCAATTAGATAGCCACGACGTCTCTGGCAACATAACGCTCCGGGCATGCAGTGAAATCAACGAAGCTTTGACGAAGTTATCGGAGCTGCCCAAAAACCTGAATGCTGTCGCTACGTTTCAGGAGACCATGACCTGGCTTCACAACCAACTGGAAACGACCAACGTTCCACCCATCGTGGATGAATCGGCTATCGAGATGTTGGGCTGGCTGGAGCTGACACTGGACGATGCACCGGTCTTGATGCTAACCGGAATGCACGACGGAATTGTTCCAGAAAGTGTCAACGGCGACGCATTCTTACCCAATCAACTACGCAGTTCCCTGGGTTTAATGGATAACGCGCGTCGTTATGCTCGGGATGCCTACGCGATGCTGGCCATGCTGCATACTCGCGAACATTTGGAACTGGTGCTAAACCACTTGAGCCTTGATGGGGATCCTCAAACCCCAAGTCGCTTGCTTCTCGCCGTACCTTCTGACCTACTTGCACGACGCGTGAAACTGTTACTGAATCCAAAAGAAACAAGTCTAGATCAAAGGATCGCCAGTGCATGGGTTCCGCAACCATTGCAGACCGCCATTCCAATCCCTGTTCCTCGCCCCGATGCAATGGTAAGGGACATGGCTGTCACCGACTTCAAAAAATACGACCAATGCCCCTATCGCTTCTATCTCAATCGAATCGAAAAAGCTCGGCCTTTTGAACATGAACGACTCGAACTGGATGGCGGAGGGTTCGGTGATCTTCTCCATATTTGCCTGGAGGGGTTGTTCGATTCTCCCGTTGCAAGCTCCACCGATTCGGATGCTATCGCCGCCTGGCTTAGCGACCAGCTCAAAGCGATCGCTCGAAAACGATTCGGTGTTAGCTTATCCCCTGCCCTGCAAATCCAGCTCGAACAAGCCGAACGTCGACTCGCAGCGTTCGCCGTACACCAATCCGCACAAGCTGCCGCGGGCTGGCGCATCCTTCACATCGAACACCAAGTCTCGAAGACAGACGGTATCTCGCTTGATATCGATGGAAAACCCATGATCGTTCACGGTCGAATCGACCGAATCGACTTCCATGAGGCAGATGGTCGCTATGCCGTTTGGGACTACAAGACCGGCGACCGAGCTGGAAAACCGACAGAAGCTCACCTGAAACAAAACGGAACCTGGACGGATTGGCAACTGCCCTTGTATGGCTTGCTCATTCAAACCCTTGGCATCAAGGATCTCAGCCAAGTGCAATTCGGCTACATCCTACTTCCCAAAAACCCCATCGATACTCAGTTCATCGTTGCAGAGTTTTCAGAGGAACAGCACAAGGCAGCTCTCGAATCTGCAAAAGCTCTGGCACGCAATGTAATGAATGGAGTCTTTTGGCCACCCAAGTACAAGTCGATTCCCGTCGAGGATGACTACAGTGCCATCACGCAACTTCCTGTCGTGCGTCGCTGGAACGAATCGCTGGTTACCACGGAAGCTTCCCCCCAATCTGAAACCGTAGCCATTCCAGTAAGTGGAGAATCGACTTCGAAGCCTGCGGAAGAATCTGATAATGCATCTGGGGCCAAGGGGGAGCCCAAGGATGCTATCAACACTCGTCCAAAACGATCGGAAAAACCACCTTCCAAACTGCAACTCGAAGTACATCGCGTATCCGGAGACGCGGACCCGGATTGGTTTACCCCGCAAATGATTCTGGCATCTGCCGGAACGGGCAAGACGTACAGCTTGGCCTCACGAGCAGTGCGACTCCTGTTCACGGACCAAGAACTGGACTCGATCCTTGCGACGACGTTCACTCGGAAAGCTGCTGGGGAGATTTTGCATCGAGTTCTCTCGTGGCTGGCGGATGCCGTCGAAGATCAATCTGGATTCGATCGACTCGCAATGGTGCTTCATCCGCTCGGAATCACTCGCGACACAGTACGATACCAGCTCGGTCGACTCTGTTCACATCTCCATCGCTTCCGAGTCAGTACGCTCGATAGCTTTTACTCGCAACTGGCAAGATCATTCGCACTGGAACTCAAACTGCCCCCAGGCTGGACTCTCTCGGATACCTTCCAGTCAGAACAAATCCAACACGAAGCAGTGAGCCGAATGTTCGATACGATGGACCGTGCGGCCCTTCGATCGCTCGTTTCGCAGCTCTCCAAAGGGGATGCAGGTCGCAGCATCCGCCGCGAGATTGAAAATGTGGTTGCATCTGGGTACGAATTGTTTCGCAAGACCACCGAAGAGGCCTGGAATCAACTCCATGTGCCAACGGGACCGAAACCCGAACAAGTGGATGCGGCCCTTACTACATTTCAGTCATCGCATGTAGAACACAAAAATTACCCGAACGCCCGCGACAAACTGATCGAGAAATTTCAATCTTGCCAATGGACTGACTTCCTTGGACAAACTCTCATCCGCAATTGCGACAAAGAAGTACCCAAATACTACTCCAAAGAACTACCGGCTCAGACGGTCAGTGCCCTTGAAATCTTAGCCAAAAAAGCCGCAGTCGAGGAACTCGCAAGCCGTCGGGCTCAAAACGAAGCCGCCTTTCGCTTACTGCAAAACTACCATAAGCAACTCGATTGGGTGAAGACTCGAAAACGGATAGTAACCTTTGATGATATCGCGGAACGCTTATCGTCCTGGATGCAAGAAACGGTTGGCAAATACCGAAACAACGAAGACCAACCTCAAAAGGGCCCCACACCCCAAAAATCAAATTCAGCCGACGCGACTTCGAATGACGCAAGCTCAGCCAAACCGGATACTACCGACCTGAAAAGTATCGCGTATCGTCTCGACTGCCCCGTCAACCATTTGCTGCTAGATGAGTTCCAAGACACCTCGCCCATGCAATGGAACATTATCAAGCCCTTCGCCGAAGCGATCGTACAAGGATCCGTAAAAACAAATTCCTTCTTCTGCGTTGGAGACAGCAAGCAAGCTATCTATAGCTGGCGCGGCGGCGTGTCCGAAATTTTCGAATCCGTCGGGAAACAGATTGACCGAGTTCGACAAGAGAAACTGGTAAAGAGCTTCCGAAGCTCACCGATTGTCATCCAATTCGTGAACGATGTCTTTACCCAACTAGCAAATCACCCCAAGTTCTACAACGAAGACGAGGAAGATTCGGAGACCATGGATAATACCACGGTTTCCGATTGGATCGAACGCTATTTTACCCAACACGAGACGTCCAAAACCACCCTACCAGGATTTGTGGAATTTCGAAACGCGAACTGCGATAAGAACAAAGATTCCAATGGAGAAGAGAGCAGCGTGGGCCTACTGGACGAAGTTGCTGATCGAATCGAACAACTCCATAAAACATCACCGCGGATTGAAATTGGCGTTCTGACGCGAACCAATCGCGACGTTGGCAAAGTCATTGGATTGCTTCGAGATCGAGGAGTCGACGCAAGCCAAGAAGGAGGAAATCCGCTGGTAGACTCATCCGCGGTGCTTCTGCTTCTAAGCGCCATGAAGCTCGCGAACCACCCCTCGGACAGCTTGGCCTATTTTCATGTAATGCATTCTCCACTTGCGGAGCTGCTACCAAAGGAAAGCTCCTCCAATGCGAATACCCTTTCTGCTTTCTTGCGGGAAAAAATCGACTCCTTCGGATTTGGCCGAATGCTCGGTGACTTTGCAAATTCCTTAGCGAATTACTGCGTCGAGCGGGATCAGGATCGACTCAAGCAACTGATTCAACTTGGATACCGTTTTGATGGAATGCGCAGTCGTCAAATCCACGACTTTGTTGCATTCGTGGAACGCGAGAAGGTTTCCATGCCTGGAATGAGTCCCGTAAGAGTCATGACGATCCACCAATCGAAAGGTCTCGAGTTTGACGCAGTTTTCTTGCCAACCTTGGACCAAACCATCGTATCGCGAGCCCCCACGTTCGTACCGATGTACGTCGATCGCACGAAACCACCGATCGGTGTTTTGAAGTACATGAATCGGGACGTCCAAAAGTACCTCGATGATTCCTGGAAGATCGCCTTTCGCGAATACGCGAACCAACAACTCGCCGAAGCCTTGTGCGTTTTTTATGTCGCCATGACGCGAGCACGGCAAGCGATTTACCTTTACACCTCCCCCTCTGGCTCTCCCAAAAAATGCTGGGGGTCTGTTCTGCATTCGGTATTTGCTACACAAGGCCAATCCGAGCAACCTGGAATTGTCGTGCGAAGTTTTGGCGATTCGAATTGGCACGAGGTCCTGGAAGAATCCAGACGGCAAACCGAAGCCGCAGAATTAGCAACGAAGCAAACGACAGCTGCTCTGCCCAAATCGTCCCCCGAACTCTCCGTAACCGGTCAACTAGGAAAACGCACGATCCAATTAAGACGAGGGACTAAAGGGGCGCAGAATCTCTCTTGGCTCAGCCCGAGCCGATCCACCGAACCCAAGATGGTGGATCTCGCAAGCAAGTGGACCGAGATCGACAGCACAGGGGCCGTCGTTGGTAAGTTAGTACACCGCTGGTTCGAAGAGATTCGCGGATGGATTCAGGATTTTAAGCTAAGCAAGAAACGACTGAAAGATTTAGCAGCATCGACATTGACTCAAGAAGAAATGCGGCAGATCAAAATCAACGCCTGGGTGGATCGATTCATGCAATATTGCGAAATGCCTTCGGTGCTGCGTGCACTGAGCGCCGATCGATACGATTCATGGCACAAGCCCCGCATGTTACGTCTGGAGGTGACCAACGAGAGAAGGTTACTGCAAATCATGGATGACCAAATGCTTCGAGGTGTTATCGACCGTTGTGTTTTAGGTTGCGACGGCGACCGGGTTGTACGCGCCGAGATTCTTGACTTCAAAACCGACTCGAAACCCGAATCGCTAAGCAACGAAGCTTGGGCCAAGGATCGAATTGCACACCATGGAAAACAACTAGGTTACTACCGCCGAGTGCTTTGCGAACAATTCAAACTACACCCGAACGACATCCGCACAACGCTATTGCTGTTAAGCGAAGACCTAGAAGTCAACATCCCCAATGGATAGCAGACCCCATGTAGGCCGTAACAAGAAGTAGGCCGTAACAAGATGTAGGCCGTAACAAGATGTGGGCCGTAACAAGATGTGGGCCGTAACAAGTCGCTTTGGACGCAGTTACGGCATGGCGTGCTAGGTAGGTTTTGACGTGCTCGATGGGGCAGTGGGGTTCGAACGCAACAGAAGGTGGGTGGCACCAAAATACGAGAAGGTGGGTGGCACCGAGATACGGCACCGAGATACGGCACCGAGATACGGCACCGAGATACGGCACCGAGATACGGCACCGAGATACGGCACCGAGAT
>Ga0247831_1001737_pt1 | contig 38809 bp, 36 predicted proteins | sample LaCruzMarch2015__9_FD_192406 | JGI IMG/M metagenome (GOLD analysis project Ga0247831, IMG submission 192406) | Freshwater microbial communities from meromictic Lake La Cruz, Castile-La Mancha, Spain - LaCruzMarch2015_1m | ecosystem: Environmental > Aquatic > Freshwater > Lake | place: Spain...
TGGCTCAGCCACAGCTCCTCGATGGCGCGGAAAGAAACCAAGAATTGTCACAGAGACTCAAAAAAGGAGAAAGTAGAATTGATGCCGAGAGCTTTATTTTGCTAACATTGAACGAACGACCACACGGGCTCATAATTTTCATCATCACCACCATCATCATCATCATCATCATCATCAACACTTTATCAGTTCATTGAAGGTTGGTCATCTCGTTGCCGTGCAATAAATCCTATCTTTATTTTGTTATGCGCAGCCCTAAACATCGTCATCTCATTCTTCTCGTTGCGTTCTTTTCACCACAGAGCTTTCATATTTCATCATGACTTCAAACGTTGTCGATTTCGAGGACATCCTCACCAATGGCTTCTCAGATGCCAACACCTCCTCCGTCCATGGCGTCGTTCGTGCTCGTTGGGAACGCAAGAAGCACGACGCAGGAGGTGTTGGCATCTGCATTTCGGCGGTTGCGGACTCTGACAGTGAAAATCGCAAGCCTCCACTCTCAGATCGGTTCATTCCGAACCGTGCAGCGATGGATATGGAGAAGGCATCGCACTCAGTCCTATCCTCCTACACGGACGGGTCAGAGTCGTCCATTGGTGAACGTACCGATGGCACAGTGTCAGAGGATGAGGATACGATGAACTCCGTCGCATCGGACATGTCCGAGTACAAAACATCAGTCCTTGGGATTGATGCTGATGCAAAAAGTCGTATATTGAGCTTTGCCGATAAGGCTCCACCACCTCGTGGTGATACCGTAAACAACCTACAGGTACTCTACTCTGCATCAACGACTAGTCGGAAGAGTAAGAGCTCGACGAAGCTCGTTAGTCGTCACATCCCATCAGCACCAACACGTATTCTCGATGCACCCGACCTCCTCGATGATTACTACCTCAACCTCCTGTCGTGGTCAGACACGAATGTGCTAGCCGTGGCATTGTCTCAGACGGTATACCTATGGAATGCCGAGACGGGACACATTGACGAGCTTTGCAATGTCGAGAGTGAGGGACCGGATGCACACATTTCGAGTGTTTCGTGGATTCAGGAGGGTGGTGGACATCTCGCCGTTGGTACGTCGTGGGGTAAAACGATGCTCTGGGATGTAAACACCCAGAAGCAACTCCGTAAGATGGATGGACATTCGGATCGCGTCGGCGCATTGTCATGGAATCGTCACATTATATCTAGCGGTGGAAGGGACAACCTCATCGTCAACCACGACGTTCGAATTGCAGAACACAATGTAGCCACACTTGCTAGTCACACGCAAGAAGTGTGTGGACTTGCCTGGTCTCCCGATGGAATGACATTAGCGAGTGGAGCTAACGACAACAAACTCTGTTTGTGGGACGCCACTGCATCGTCTATCTCACGTCCGCGGTATGAGCTCACGGAGCATCAAGCGGCAGTAAAGGCCTTGGCCTGGTCTCCTCATGAGAGGAACTTGCTCGCCACCGGCGGCGGTACAGCCGATCGATGCATCAAATTCTGGAACACTCAGTCTGGATCGATGCTCCAATCCGTTGACACAGGCTCACAGGTCTGCGCCTTGCAATGGAATCCATACGAGAAGGAAATTCTTTCATCTCACGGCTTCGCGAGGAATCAGCTATGTCTATGGAAGTATCCCACCATGGCCAAGGTGAAGGAGCTTGATGGTCACACCGCCCGTGTCCTACACATGGCAGTCAGTCCTGATGGTTCGACGGTCGTATCAGCCGCTGCGGATGAAACACTCCGTTTCTGGGAAGTCTTTGCCCCACCCACCAAAACTCATGCTGGCAAGAGAGGTGCGGATGATCTGCCAGGTAGAGCCAAGAGCAAGAAGCTTAGTCGGACCATGCAAATTCGTTGATTCCACAACGGAGCATGCATCACATACGTACGCCTTCACTACATGCCCTTCACTGCAAATGACATACCATTCACTATTCATGAGTTCCCAGCTCAGAGTTGTGATCAACCACTCAGAGTCTTCATAGACCCAACAATCCTTGCCTGCAATTGCCTCCCCCCTTTTTTCTTTCCCATGATGTTTAAGTCTCATTATGAGCATCATCGTTATCTTTCTCTTTCAACAAACGGTTTTTAGTGTGGTTCTTTTAAGAGCCCACTTTTCCGTCACTTTACACAAAGAATCAATACCGATGTATTTCCCTTGTCTTTATTGTTTCCTCCCTACTCACACAGGCAAGTTGTCGACATTTATATTGTTTCTGTACTGAAGTTTCTAATCCACATCTGTGTTTGCTTTACTTTCCAAGTCAATGAAGTAGCTAGGGCTATGTTAGAAATAAGAGTCGTTAATTGGATGTTATTAGAGTAGATCATATCTAAGCAAACGATGCCTATACATACTTAGGAGTGGAAAATTATCTTTATTCATTGAGACCAGAAGCACCACTGCTCCAGAAACTGAACGGGAATATTAAGCTAGACAAAACGTTGAAGCAGCATCTAACACAGGGAGGAAGTGTAGGTCGTCGCTCACTTAGCTCATCCAGTTTTACAGGTATTGCCGATGAAAGGCCACCAGCGGACTCAAGTTCAAGTGAGGAATAATAATTTATATCAGCGAGGAAAAAATCTTCAACAACATCATTTAATGATTTTGGCAACGTTCCACGTTTGAATTACTAGATACAAATAAGGTAACGTCTTCGACAGCATATGTCCCTGATGAGTCGTCATTATTGTAACGGTCATTCATGGTCATTGCAATCATTGTAGTCTCCTCGTTGTCAGGTCAGAGCTATGAACATCCCCCAACCCCCACGCCTCAACTAGCTACAGCTTGATATTAATTCACATCATCCTATAGCAACACGGCAACAGCGATCAGCTTCTCATCCACTCTATCAACTTTGAAGACAAGGATAAGAGACCCCAAGTGCCTGCGTCATTCGTTGATTCATTATTCTCAGAATCCTCTCCTGGTGATTGTACTAGCAATTCAATCTCAGGCTGTTGATCACGAATGATTTGGACAAACGCATCGCCTTCTTCGTCTGCTTTCGCCCTGCGCATGAGATTCAAGCTTAGGAGAAGACAAGTAGAACCCACGATAAATGCCACAACCAGCTCCATCGCGATTAGAACAATCACACCAGAAGCAGATATTGGAGGTCCAGACTCATATTTGAATGGTTTATCAGGATTGAGGAAGTCCAGAACAATGGCCGCGGTCAACGTAGATGTGATTCTACCCAGTGGTTGGTGAGAGGTGGCATTAAATGCCCATGCCATTTGACTCCGCTGGGCTGTGCAATCGATTAAGTAAGACTCATCCGCATTCGGCAGACCGCATATGAGATTCAGCGTTGAGCTTTCTAGGTAGTGCGCGAGTCCACCCTCTTGGTTGTAACGCAAACCCTTCGACACACGGTAGTTTAGCAGCAAGTTTATCAGCGACGAGTTGTTGTCCGTCTCGTCACAATGGCCACTGGACCAAATAGGGTAAACACCGCAATTGAATGAGTATCGTCCCGAGCTTTCCAGCAAATGCGCAGACATTGGTTCCAACATAGTCGAGTTTGATAGCGGTGTCCACAACGCGTTAAAGTTCGATCCAAGAGGCAACTCTACCATTGTCGTGTAATTAGAGCTGTACTCCGTTTCGTCAAGAAATGAATTGTTTACAATCGCATTGAAAAATGATCCCTCGTCGTCATTCCACATTCGGTGCAGCATTCCCTTGTTCCGATGCGAGCGTTCCGCTGCCAGGTCCATGGCATACCGACTTGGTTGTGCAATAACATGCTTGTCTGCTAAAATTTGATCGATCATTTGCAGATCTTGATCAGCCTTGGTCAACGCCGATGTGAAACCCACATCTACCAATTGGAACAAGGAAACATCGTCCTCGTCAAATGAAAGATTCTCCAATAAATAGAGGAGGGTATTGTATGTAATATCGCCGGGATAATCAAACTTGCTCTTGACCGACGTTGGTACTTCAAATGGTGGCTTCCAACCCTGTTCGGTTACTATTCTTGTTACATTATCCAATGCATACTTCCAAAGCGGCGAGGTCAATTCAATTTCTGACTCCCAGGGATGCACAATTGTCAAGCAGGGGGTCAAACGATTAAAAGTTTGTGGGACAAATGCAGTACTCGAGCACGTGCAGTTGTCAATAATCTGATTATGTAAATAGTCATGCCACTTGTGTAATTTGGTATGGAAATATAACATCATCTGTACATCTGCATCGGTTTGATTGCTCAGGTAGAATATTTCTAATACAGATGTAGAGTGATGCGGAGACGCAGATATCGTATTCGACGACCATATTCTTACGTCGGACTCGTCAATAGATGGTAAGGGTGGTGCACGATTCTTGGGCGCGTTGGGGAATAACTTCGGACCTGGATATTCACCAATGAACTCGTTCCATTCTGCACCCTCAAATATCGGTGCTCCTCCTCCCTCGTCATCTACAGTGGTGCGATTTAAATACACGTACCGGGGCAGGAATCCATTATTCCCCTGTGCATGGAACAATGTTCGTAAAAATTCCCACGATATGTCCGATCGACCTAGTTTTGACAACGCACGTGCAGCGATGAGTGTTGATGTAGTGTCAACGATGCCGTTCACAACTCCATCATCGCTGGGATAGATGAACTTGTTCCTACTCTCGCCAATGGTCCGAATCGATGATAGTAGCAGTGTTCGTGCCGTAACTTCGAGCGTCGTTTTCGACTCCATTCTAAATCGTCATCGTAATACTTATAATGCTCCCTCCTCGCGGAGAGTAAACGGCGGGAGTCTGACAAAATTTGGTTGAAATCCATGCCTGCGGAAAAAAATACGTCCACTGCTGTGCCGTTGCGGCGAGGAGGGGGGGGGGGCGCCGCCCCAGTCTCAAGTCGTGTATGCTCGTCAAGTATTGCAACGCCAAATGTCAAAGGAATCATTGGGCGACGCATAAGAAACAATGCAAACAACGTGCCGCCGAGCTACGCGACAAGGCGCTGTTCAAGGACCCACCGGCCAAGGAGGATTGACCCATTTGCTTCCTACCAATGCCAGTATTTTTGGTATGTTGTGTTTCGCTTCCACCCGCGACTAGACTACAAAGTCCGTGCCAACTTATGACTTTTCTGATGCAAATGAGGAGTGTTGGCAAAGAAGGACATGGAAGACTATTTCCATGTTCCGGGAAGAGCATTTGTGCAGGGTGCATTCACTCTCTCCATGGTTCTGGAAACAATGTGAAGTGCCCCTTTTGCAATGCGGACCGAGATAGCAAAACAGACAAAGATGGGGTTGAAGAAATGATGAAGCGGGTGGAGGCGAATGATGCCGGTTCGATGTCATTTTTGGGTAGTTATCATCACCTGGGAGGAAAAGGAGGTTTTCAGCAGGATTCCGCGAAAGCAATGGAATTATGGAAACAGGCTGCAGAACTTGGTTCCTCTGGTGCGCATTGTAAACTCGGTGATGTTTATTATCGTCAAGAGGGAGATATGAAGAAGGCCAAGTTCCACTTCGGTGCCGTGGCAATGGCAGGGCACGAACCGGCAAGATACAACATTGGAATCATGGATCATAATTCAGGAAATCCAAAACGAGCTTTGAAGCATTGGATGATTGCTGCCTCAGCTGGGAAATATCGCTCCATGCATAATTTGCTAGTTGCATTCAAACAAGGTATGGTTGGTACAGATGCAATCAATGCAACTTTGACAGCTTACAATAATTCTTGCGCGGAGATAAGGAGTGAAGCAAGAGACGCTGCCATCCTATGAGAGGACCAGACCAAGGTGACCACAGACGAGTACGTATAATGCTGAAGGGGTCTTTTGAGTTTTGAGGCATCGTCTGATCCATTATTGTCAAGGGATTCGGGATCTAAGATTTGCTGCATTCGAGAGTACTGACATATAATCCCATAATAAAGAGATGGTTGACGGGGAAAAGCTTGATGCCGTTTTGAATTCGCCAGCATTTTTTGTATTTGTTGGGATAGGCTATTCACGGTTCGAATGCTTACGTAATTTCTACTATAATTATGGAAATCATCGTCTCGTTTATTATTTTTGCATTCCTTGACATCAAATAGTTCTATTGTCCGTTCACACAAGAGGAATCAATTCATACAGCCCAAATTCCCCTGGGTCCTGCAGTGACAACCTTCCCACCGACAAATGTCACTTCACCGACACCTTTTCCTTTTATCACCAGTGGCGCTTCGTCGGCCCCACCAAGCATCAACGCCATCATCTCCTCATCGGTAATAGTGGGACGCCCAAGCATTGGAGAATACGGAATTACTGTGATAGACGTTGGTCCATTCTTCTTGCCTGATGTTGGTATGGTTGATGTTGCTGATGGTGCAGCAGGAGCAGCGGAGGAGCCCAACCTCCTAGCCTTCCAACCCTCTTTGCCTAAGAATTGAATTGATTTTTTCCGCGAGAGTGTGGTTTTGTTCACTGCCGCCGTCACTGCCGGTGGCTCATCTGCCGCATCCAACGAGGCATCGACCATTGCTACATCCGGAATTGTTGCCGTGGAAGCGTCCGTATCCAATACATAAAGACCAGTCCCTACCTCTACCACCCCCTCAACCTCACCCAACTGTCGTACTAGTACACCATCCCGATCAGCCTTTATGTCGACCGTGACCTTATCAGTCTCGACGAGACATAGAACATCACCTTCACGGACACGTGAGCCAGGAGGTATGCACCATTCGACGATAGTTCCCTCAGTAATCGAATCACCCATCGATGGGACATTCACTGTGATTTGGGCGAAGGAAGTGTGTGTGGTGGAGATCGATCGATACATTAATGACGACATTTGACATGGAGGATGCTCATGCATCATTATTCCGCGTCGACGAGCGACATTGAGTAGACTACTCGCGGCCCTTGACGACAAGATCCTCGATGGTAAAGTGGAGACGACCATGCGAGCCCCTTTATTCACTTCACAGACGATAGATTGGATGGGCGACTTGGGAGGAACACTAATACTTCGATCTTCGATCTTCGATTTCGCGTCAGAGGACTTGAACCCGAGACGAAAAAAGAGGCCAGACTTAGAAGAGAGAGGAGTCACAACGCGAAAACTATGTGTCACAACTCCGATCTCCGGACTGCGACCTCAAACCGGGAGGACTTGAACACCGTCTCAGCGTCAGCATAGTTCAGGCAAAAAGCAAGACTGAGGACCGACGAGTGAGATCTGTACTCTCGTTATAATATTGTAACACACAGCACTCTATAACTGCCATAGCACTATGCTCCGCACTATAGCAATTGCATTAATTTCTGTCCTCACCGCCGTCCCTGCATGGTGCTTCGTTGGTGTCGACAAAGGAATATTACGGCCAACGTTGCAGACCCAATTGAATGCCGGCATGGGATACAAAATCGGCGCAAGGACGGAAGGCGTTCTCATTAACAATCGTTACGTCGTTGAGGAACTTAAGAAGGTTGCTGATGGACTTGGCGTTGTCATGTCCGAAATTGCTCTCCTACGATTCGCTCTGGCCCATCCTGACGATGAAAAGTCTGCCGAGAAGGCACTCAAAGACGCCATTCGATGGCGACAGACGAAGGGTAAGAGTATCGTCGAGGCAGCACGTGAGGCAGTCGAAAAGGCCACGGCAAATGGGGGATGGGAGAATGATTTTGTGCGTAACGCGGCTCCACATGCTGCCGTGATAAATCCTTTCATCACACCCAAGGCAGTCGTTACGACGAGTACCGAGGATGGAGATCTTGTCTATGTAATACGCGCATCACAAATAGACGATAAGGCGATGATGGACAAGGTGACTGTGGAGCAGGTTTGTGACTTTTTCCTTTACGCGAAGGAGGTTCACAACATTATTGCCAATAAACGATCAGCGTCGACCGGACGGATGTGTTCAGTGATATTTGCAAACGATATTAGCGGTGTCCGAAGGGCACCCGATTCGCGCTTCAGCAAGGCATTGACTAGTTCGAGTGATCAATACGAGAGTTTGTACCCAAGCCTTGCTGGACCGACGATGATACTTAATTTGCCATTGATACTACAGGCTTTCGTTGGGTTACTCAAACCGTTATTCCCTAAGAGTGTACAGGAGAGGTTGGTGTTTAAGCGGGCACCGGTGTTGGCGAGCCTGACGGAGCTCACCCCTCTGGGGACAGATCCTGCGGTGAAGCAGAAGTTTAGCAGGGAAGTAAAGGGGTTGCTGCCATAGGATTATTTGGTGAAAGATGTATAACGTGGACTTTAAAGAGATAGCTATCTAGAAGAGACACACAAAAATTAAATCCTAAAGCAAGCGAGTCTAAAATTTATCATTGTTTATACTTCTTCATTCTCCACCCCACGTTCCTAAGAATGATAAATGTAGTCCTATTCCCCTCCCGGCTCAAGGCTAACAGGGTGAATTCTTAACAACAACCCCTCTTTCAACCGTCTATATTTTTAATCAACAATCATTCCACAACTCATAATTCATTCCTCCCCCCTTCTCACATGTATATAATTTAGTACTTTGTCAAATTGACACCAAATTTCTTCGCGGCAGCATCAATCGACCCGTACTTAATCACAGTCTTAATGCCCTTCGTACTCAACCTCAATCGTACCTGCCGTCCAAGATCATCGGAATAAAATCGTTTCCATTGCAAATTGACTTGCTGGACCTTGTGTATATGCTTATTCGAGAAGGTGATAACACGTGCCTTACGATTGGCCGTCTTACCCAAGAGGTCACATGCGCGTTCTCGCATGACAAGGTTAGAACGAGATGACGACGATGCCGCCGTGGCTGCGGATGAGGTACGGTGGATTACGAGTGGCGTGCCGGTGAAGGCCGTGGCCGTTGCCATGACCAGTGCCAGAAGTAGGGCGGTGATGGCGGCTCTCATGGTGGGCGAAATTCTGTGTGGACGCGGCGGTGACGTATTAGTGGACAACATAAATAAGTACTCCAATACCTACAAATCTTTCCCGCCGAAACGTTAAACCACACTCCCCACAAACGATCTCAAACAGTCTCACCGTCGCAGCACGACGGTCTGATAGTTACTCTACTAGTCTCCAATCATGGCAAGCAGGGCCAAAGCGTTCACCGCAAAACGAGCAAAAGCAGCGGAGGATGCCATCAATCGTGAACTCGATACCGGCGGGGATAAAATAGATTTCGAGGGATTGCTCAAACAAGATACAAAAGATGCGGCAATGGGAAAAGGTGAAGAGGAGCTCTTCGAGAAGAAACTATCCAAGGAGGAAAAGAAGGCATTGGCCAAGGCAAAGCGTGAGGCGAAGAAGAAAGAAAAGGGAGGGAAGAAGGGTAAGGGGGGTGACGAGGATGGTGGGGATGATGACGATGATGCCGATGAGGAAAAGAAGGATGAAGCACCGTCATTGTCCAAGGTATTGTCCAAAGTGTCCCTTAACAACAACAATAACAATCCCGATATCGATCCCAATTCGGACGAGGCCAAACATGAGGCAGCATTGGAGGAACTCAGTCGTCAGAACATTGTTGTCACATACACTCAGCGTAAGGGAAATCTGCATGCAAATACAAGGGATATTAAAGTCCAAGGCGTCAATGTAGCGTTCCATGGGAAGCATTTAATCGAAGAGACGGAGATTGTTATTAACTATGGGAATCGGTATGGATTTATTGGTCCAAATGGGAGTGGAAAGGTAGGATTTTATTGTATTATCTATTCGCTTTATCTCGTATTTACGCATGACAAATTATTCAAATTCATAATTAATATATGTCTAGTCAACAATTATGAAAGCCATTGCCGCCCGGTCAATACCCATCCCATCCGCCTTAGACATATACTTCCTTGATTGTGAGTACCCTGCACGGGATGACATCACCGCTCTCCAGGCCGTAGTAGAATCGAATGATGAGGTGGCTCAACTTGAGGCTAAGGCAGAGAAATTGAATAATGATATGGCCGAGGCCGACGAGGATCAACAGATATCCATCCAACAGAATTTGGAGGCAATATATGATAGGTTGGAACAGCTAGATGCCAATACAGCCGAGGCACGTGCTACTACAATTCTACACGGTCTAGGATTTACACGTGCCATGATGGGGATGAAGACTCGTGAATTTAGTGGGGGATGGCGTATGCGTGTGGCATTGGCGCGAGCACTATTCCTGGAGCCTGAATTCTTACTCCTGGACGAACCGACGAATCATTTGGATATGGATGCTGTACTGTGGTTGGAGGAGTATTTGTCGAGCTGGACGAAGATCCTCTTCTTTGTTTGTCACTCACAAGATTTCATGAATAATGTATGTACTCACATTGTACGGCTTGATCAGACCTACAAAAAGCTTCGCTATTATAGTGGGAATTATGACACATATGTCCAAACAAGAAGGGATCAGGACATGGTCCAACGGAGACAGTATGATGCTGAGCAGCGTGATATTGCTGAAATTAAGGACTTCATCGCCCGCTTCGGTCACGGAACCAAGAAGTTGGTCCTTCAGGCACAGTCTCGTGAAAAGCTTCTGCAGAAGAAGTTAGAGGCTGGTCTCACGCCCATGCCCGAGACCGATCCTGAGTATGATTGGACTTTTCCTGATGCCGGTCAACTTGCGGTCCCTGTTTTATCTATTGAGAATGTAAGCTTTGCCTACCCTGGTGGAAGTGAATTGTACTCCAAAGTTGACTTTGGTGTAGATCTACAAACCCGAGTAGCACTCGTAGGCCCGAATGGGGCGGGGAAAACCACGTTGATTAAGTTGATGACTGGTGAATTGACACCAACGAAGGGTATGGTAAAGAAAAACATGCACTTGAAGATCTCGCGCTTCACTCAACACTTCGAGGAGAAGCTGGATCTATCCATGACACCTTTGGACTTTTTCAAGCAAAAGATCATGCCAGAGGAGCCGATTGAACGTATCCGGCCATTGTTGGGACGGTATGGATGCTCTGGTGATCAGCAATCGCAGGTCATGAATCAGCTCTCAGCAGGTCAGAAGGCTCGCATAGTGTTTGCAATCATTGCACATGAGAAACCACACTTGCTCTTGCTCGACGAGCCGACGAACCCTCTTGATATGGAATCGATTGATGCTCTCGCTAGGTGTCTAAACAAATTTCAGGGTGGGGTTATGATGATCTCGCACGATATGAGGCTGATATCTCAGTGCGCCCAGGAGATCTACATTTGTGATTACAAGAAGGTGACAAAATATACTGGTGATATTATGGACTTCAAGCTGCAAGCAAGGAAGGAGAATTCAAAGAAATTGGCGCAACATTTGAATGGTTAATATCTTTAGACGGTTGTGTATGGGGGTTTGGGGGATGGGTCTATTTGATGAGGTGTCATGTTAAATAAGAAGGGTATTGGGTTCATCTCAAAACATTAATAGATGAATTTTAGCTGAAACTTACTGTTTCTACATCAGACCAATTCTTAAACAATGAATAATTTAGGCCTCTTTCTTCTTTGGGGTAGGTAGCGTGGACACGAGAATGTAAAACACAACACAAGCAATGTGTCCCGAGAAGTAGTACTTCGACCAGTTCGTTATAGACCAATCATATGCCAATAGCTGGAATGGCTGAATCATATACTCACAAACTACAGAAGTAACAATTCTGCAAACGATAGAGTACGGTCCCCACGTACTCCCATTATCAAAACGGGGTGTTAGCTTCGCACGACCAAGTCTTTCACAGAATGCAATTAGTGGAACAGACATGAAGAAGAGGTAGTACCCAGGATAAAAGCCATGCCAAAAGGCTGACATACCATAGGTTGCAAACAAAGATCCACCAGTACGGATATAGACATACTTCGCCAACCAGTTCGCCGTCTTCTTATTCCAAGCTGCACTCAATGTTTTTAGATTGGGAGCCGTTTCGAACTGAATGACATCAATATTATTCGATACCTCCCACCCCTTCGGCTTCCCATTGTTATCAAACCCCTCAAAGCCAGCATACCAAATATTATTCGCTCCCTCTGCATTCATCCATGCGAAGTAATACTTGAATCGGATGAAGAATAAAGCAAGCCATGAGTATGCATAGCGTTCAACCATTGGTTTCGCGAGCATTGCCTCTGATATTAATACCGGTATGGCATGTTGAGGATCGGTTGGGTCTAGGAGTGGGAATTTCCCGTTTCCAACAACGAATATCCCAAGACACAACAAACTTCCTAGTAGTGGGCGCAATGTAGGCCATACTTGACTGGGGATTTTACCCCGTGGTTTGCCCGCCTTGTCATACAATAACGATCCATCACACGCATTGGCATAATATGTGTACTCGTACGCAGGTCCAGCAAGGACGGTGGCAAAGCAAAAGGTGTATCCCAAGTATCTGTGTTAATTGTTTGTGTCAGAAACGAGTTAAATAACAATGATAAAAGATTAAGAGAAGCGAATCAACTTACTCAATAATTCCAGGGAGAGAGGATACAGCTGTACTAGCACATTTCTTCGCGGCTCGATCTTCCTTCCCTTTCCGAATCAACTCACCATCGTACAGATTGTAAGCAAGGGAATACAATTTCATCGTGAGTACCATCTGCGGTCCAGTAAAGTCCATATCCCAACCAAGATAATTAATATATTGTCGATGTAAATGTCCAGCGGTGATGTATATCATGGCAAATACTGGCACTACAATCTTGGCCGTCTTGGCAGGACAAAGTAGGAAGATGCCATAGGCTACTAAGGAACTAATCAATTGATGTATCCACTGTATGCCGATCGTAAACTGGAGGAGGAATGCCCCAAGGATGAATGAGAATAGATGCTTTACCTTGCCATGTGGGAGAGAAAGCATGATCATCCCAAGGGGGTAACATATGATTAATCCAAGTAGATATTCAAGTGTTTCGACATCTTGACCAGTCGTTTGGGATAAAGATTCGACACCCTCCTTCACAAAGGCTGGTACTGCAGATGATCATTGTTTTGTATGTATGGCAAAGGTAGCGTTAGAATATACAAAGACAATGAAAATTAGCCATTGCATATGTCGACCAGCTGAGGTGAAGGCAAATAACATTGGTTCATCCAAACATTGCCACTTACCAAGACAAACCGTAGGCGCGAAATAGGGTTCGAAAGAGTATGCAAACTCGATCATCTTTTCGATGCCGCTGCTTACGACGCTGGGTAAAACGCGCTCCATGGTGAAGAAGTAAAGGCTACGCCTCCAATCCCCTCCACGTCCAGTATGGCTCAATGTCGTGCGGTGACGAGACTACGTTTGAAAGTTGACGTCCGATCCGACTAAAACAGATTGAGCTCAAACACACTTCGGTCAAAGATCGAAGATGGTCGTTTTCCTACGGAGGCTCCTGCCAGTGGCATCAAAGTCATCACCACAGAAGCAATTGCTCCCAATCCTCTCGTCGCTCTCTTCGACGTCGACTTACAATGGCGTTGGAAACAGTAGCAGCACATCGCGGGGGATGGCAACCATGAGCGCCGGGGATGCACTCGCCCGATTAGCCTCGGCACATCCACATCAAGAGATTATTCGATATGAACATAAGAATGTAAAGTGGACATTGAAGCATGTGAATTATTACTCGGATGCTTTGGCATGTGGATTAGTGGATGCCGGGTTGCAGCCGGGTGATGTTATGCTTTCGTGGTTACCAAAACATATTGCCGAGCATGTAAGTTGTTTGTATATCTTGTGAATGTATATTCTTTCGCCCTTGAGAATATAATGTTATGGGGACGTTTTCGTCCGCAATGACATTTGAGCTTTTCCCCTATTTTTATATTTTCCGATTACATGATTCAATCATCTTTTACACCATATACGCGTACTCTATCTCATATATATTTTGCTTTCTCTCTAATATTGATTAGCACATACTTCAATTTGCATGCAGCAAGGCTGGTTTCCTCCTATATCATCTTGATCCCAATCCTGAATTAGCAAGATCAAATCCAGAAACTGCCAAGGCTGCACTCGCGAAAGCACTTGAACTTACCGAGGCCAATGTACTATTTACACAGGAGGCGGGGGATGATGTTAATTACATCAATCTTACTACCGGTGTGATACCCGAAATACGCATCTTTGACTTTGGCGAAGGTATGCCATTCTTTACACCCCGGTATCCTCACCTACGTTTTCCAGTCCATACGGGATACAGTATTATGGATAAGGAGGGTATGTTTTTATACAAACACTTTTTATTACCAAGTAATAATTTGGATTCACTATTACGTGGTAGTGCTAGTAAGAAGGGGGCGTTGGATGGTAAGACGCCATTGTTGGGGGAGCTTGTGTTAGGTGCGGATGGTATTCCTGTTAGTATCGGTAAAAAATTGACGAATGAGGATGTGTTCAAGGCCAAGGCATGGCCAGAATTTACTTCCATCTTGGCTAGGGAGTATAAGGAAGTTCCTGGTGTGGGTGTTGTACTTTAAAGGTGTATGTAAATATACGCGTAGTCTTATGCAGGCTGGCAGAATCTGAAGATGCGATTGTAGTAAGAGTTTTCGATGCTGATACAATTATCATGGATGAAATGTTTTTGTGGAGATTGAGGAAAGGAAACAGCAATTGTTTAAAGTGCACGTGAAATATATAAATGGATTTTTTATACACTGATTGCACAGTCTATTTGTATTCGTATTGTCAAACTGCAGCTTTCACATTGCCACACATGGTTGGAGACCGTATCAAACGCCAGCAGTTCGTCTTCAACAATTTCGAATGTATCCCCGCATCGACAAGGATGGAAGTAAACTTTTTGCAACATCTTATTGTCACCAAATTCAGTACATGTTGAACCCAGTGAGGAATTATAAATGACAGTATGTGATCTGTGTTCCACGTTCGGTTTGTTGTTGTTATCATTATCAATTTTTTCATCGTCATCATCTACCACACACATATCACACTCCATTTCAGACAAATTTACCAATGTTGATGACTTCCATTTCCGTTCTTCTTCCTCTTTGCTTCTTCGTAGAGTTTCGTCATATTGATGACGTCTATCCGTGTCACGTAAACAATCGTATGCTGCTTGTATATGATGAAAATTTGTTGTTGATTCTATCCTCGGATACCAATCTCGATGTGTGGATGTTTCATCCTCATCTATGTGTGCTGATGTTGAAAAATTCACAATCTCATTTGATACAGTTGAGTGCAATTCTCTTTCATGAGTACGAATCTCAGCACATGCTTCATCTACGTCTTCGTTGTCGATGTCGATGCCAGACACGGCGTCCGAAATTTTCGTTTCCTCGAAAGCAGTTTGTTTGACGACATTCGTTCGCGGAATAGACTGCAATAATTTGTCCGGATGACAGCGCAAAACCAAAGTGTGGTATGCTGCCTTTATTTGGTCAGTAGTGGCCGTGATGGATACTTGAAGGACATCGTAATGATTTCGCTCAACAGCCATGATGATAGTTGGTCTCCTCCTTCTTCATCATTTGGCGGGACAGCTAGCACACTCTCGCGCATTCCTGCTTCCTACCACATTCGTGTTGTCGCTCGAGGATAACGCCGTACACCACTGCTAACTCATATACTTTTATATTCAGACCACTACCAACGACTGCTACTAGTACTACTAATACAATATGGCTCAAAAGTTCAAGGATGCATTCCAAAAAATGGCACAGAACATTCCCAAGGGGGGTGGAGGTGTGGGGGGAGATGGCCCTGGACGAGGTGCCGGTGCAGCCGCAGCGGCCGCAAGTCGTGCAGCCGCTTCACTCTTCGTCGCTGGTAGTCTTAGCTATGGTGCATACAACTCAGTCTTTACCGTCGAGGGTGGTCACCGCGCCGTTATATTCAACCGTCTACTTGGGATGAAAGACACGGTATACAATGAAGGTTTGAATTTCAACATTCCATGGTTTGAACGTCCGGTGGTGTATGACATCCGGACTCGACCGGTGAATTTACAAACGTTGACTGGATCGAAGGATTTACAAATGGTAACGATCGGTGTACGTGTCTTACACAAGCCAGACCCGAACAACCTCGTTTGGATATACCGACATTTGGGTATGAACTACGATGAACGTATCTTACCCAGTGTTATGAATGAATGTGCCAAGGCTGTAGTGGCACGATACAATGCCAATGAGCTGCTGACGAAGCGAGAGGAGGTATCGGCCTCGATTTCTGCCGAGCTGTCTCAGCGATGCAGTGTCTTCCATGTCCTTCTTGAGGATGTGGCCATTACACATTTGGCATTCAGTCCTGAGTATGCCAAGGCCGTCGAAGCGAAGCAGGTGGCACAGCAGGATGCTGAACGTGCCAAGTATGTTGTGCTGGGGGCCATCCAGGAGAAAAAGACAATTATTACCAAGGCACGGGGTGAGGCTGAGAGTGCTGAATTGATCGGTACTGCAGTGAAGAGGAATCCAGGATTTATGAAGTTACGACGTATTGATGCCGCGAAGGAAATTGCAGACATTGTTTCCACCTCGGGGAATAAGGTTTACTTGAATGCTGATTCGTTGCTACTGAATCTGTTGGGGGATGCTGATGACAAGTTTGCTAAGAGTGTTTCTGCTAAGCCGGGGTATTTTGGGAGGAATTAAATATGGGTTGATTGTTGGTTGTTGTTTTTGCTCATAAAGTATAGCTTTGATGTTGCACAATAATGTAGCTAGCCCATAAATACAGTCGCAAGTAAGAGACCAAGTGTATGTCCATCCTGCGCCATAATACAATCAAGCGAGTCAGTCTCTGATATCCGCCATGATACCGAAACTGAATACAGCTTAAACAGTGAATTTGTACCTTCTGATTAAAAATAGGGAAGCACCCGATGAAGTATGCATGCATTCTATGGTATGTATCTTCTAAGAGAGGAAACAGTTGAGAAGTACGATACAACTAATCATCGTCTCATCAAAAAGTTATATTCGACACCAGCAATGAAGTATGCATGCATTCTATGGTATGTATCTTCTAAGAGAGGAAACAGTTGAGAAGTACGATACAACTAATCATCGTCTCATCAAAAAGTTATATTCGACACCAGCAGGACTTGAACCTACGCGGGCAATGCCCAGCAGATTTCGAATCTGCCTCCTTAACCACTCGGACATGGTGCCTTGATTTTATTAAGGTCAAAAAATACTTCATATTAATGACTTTGATAGACAGTTGATTTCAACATTGTGAGGGGGTTGGGTATCTAAGACGAGTGCGCTGCTGGATATCCGCACCGTCATGGAGGCCATAGACTTTCGAGAGCTTCGTCGTCAAGAGAGGCAACGAATTCGTGTTCAATCGACGGCGGGCTGTCATTCAATTAGTAATAATGATGGTGGTGAAGATGACGGGAGAGTAACGAACATCAAAGATGACGGAATCATCGCTGCTTCGACATCATTGAGCAATGGCCCGATACAACCGTATACATGTTTGTTGCATCATGGTCTAATTGTTGATGAGTTGTATCGAGTAGCAGGAACTCGATCAATTATAGACTCTGTATTCTATGCGCAACATTTCCTATCATCAACACAAGAGAAGGAGGTTATGAAATTTCTGAGTTCAATTCCTGAATACACTCAGCATAGTAGCTGTAGAGAAGTCATTGCTAAAAACGAAAGAGAAGAGAGCATTCAACATAATGGGAAATGGACGAGATTACATCATGCCAAAAGGAAAGTTGCATTATTCGATGGAACCATTTGCAGTTTACCTCTAATCCTACAACGACTCGCAAACACTCTCGTTGATATTGGGGCCTTTCCTACCACTCATCCACCCAATCATGTATTGATTAATGAATATCAACCAGGCGAGGGTATAATGCCTCATACTGATGGACCTGCATATGATAGTCGCACAGCCACAATATCGCTGGGCGGATCGGATGTCATTTTTAAGCTTTGGCCAAGGAAGAAGCCAAGAAGTAATGATGATGATATGCACATAGCACAAGAGGTGATACTACATGGACATGGATCACTTGTGTTATTTACAGACGATGCATACATGAATCATTGTCACGAAATCAGTGAAGGCGTGCTTGAGGAACGACTCAGTTCTGACGGAACATTGGTGAAGAGAGCCTACAGGATTTCACTGACATTTAGACGTAAAAAATGAAGCTGACGTGTACGTATCACATCAAAACTAAATTCACTCAATTGTTAAAGAATTAGTGCATGAATGTTAAGATTGATATAAAGTCATATAGTGCCTCTATTTCGTGGAGGATGTTTCACTTGATCTTCGTCCCTTCGATTTCCAATTTTTAAGCATGTCGCTAGTCTCTGTTTTGTTTCCATCGTACCATACCTGACCTCCACCAACAATGTCTTCGACAAAGTCATCAAAGCTCACATCATCTGGATGATGAGATTGTTTATTCAAGTGTGGACTCTGCTTAATAATATTAAGCCGATGATTCTTCGAACCAGCGTGTGTATCTGGTGGTGACGATGAGAAAGATTTGACAAGCTTGGAAGTGGACAAGTCATTAACGCTCACATCATCTCCTGGGTTTTGCTTCATAATTTTCAGCCGATGTTGCTTCCAAGCTGCGTGGTTATCTTCATTTGAATACATGTTAGTAGTTGGAATTGTTGTTGCTGTATATTTGACGGATGATCTCAGCGATGAGATCAATGACTTTGGTTTATGACCGCTATTCTTTGTTTCCGATCGATTATCATGTCGAACATTTTTACGCGTAGACTTCATTCCAATAACCCTTCTGAACTTCCTCATAGTAAACCAGCGCCTAGCAATGCTCTGAACAATCAATATATCCGCAAGGGTATTTATGTATGTCATTTGTGCATCATAGCTTCTCCATTGTGCCTGTATGATGGTGGAAGCAACTTCTTGTCCAGTTTGTACATAGTTTCTCAACTCTGCACGAACGCGATATCCTCTAAATAAAGCTTGGATGTAAAGAATGCTTGCTAATCGGACCGCTGAAGTATGAAATGATAAGTACCGTCGAATCACAGACTGCGCAACGATAATACAATACGTATCAAAAATGAACGACATCTTTGTTAGATGACCTCGAACGATGCGTTGAATTTCAGTGGCACAGTATCGATCGACGTCCAATACCTCTCTGGCCCACCAACCACGATAGCATCGTTGTATTTCCGTTGCAGCAAAGTCACGAAAATCTTGATAACTAACCTCCTCAAACATGACACAATTGCTCCGCTGGTGTAATTCATCGTCATTATCAATATAATTGCGGTTGTTGTTGATTCTGTTTTTGTTGTAAGAAATGGGCTCTCGTTCATCATACAGCGTATAAAATGCCTGACTAGGAGCATCATGCGAGTCTCTGTCCCACATCATACGTGTCCACCAAGTACAAATTGCACTTTGTATAACTTGGACGGCATATTGCCTCTCTTCAGCAGCAATTTCGGCAAGGAATCGACGTGTTGCAGTTTGTATCACAACCGCGGCAACAGAATGTATATCTGGATCATGCATGACGTTATGATCCGATGATACAAGTGATCCAAGGTCACTAGAATATTCATCGACATTAAATTGTTCTTCCTCTCCATCCTCCATCGGAGAGAACATGATACCGCGGCTGTCCATGTGATGCCTCTCGTATCTGTGTTCTGTCGAAACAGAATCGTAACTTGGAACATCAAAGTGAACAATCTTTCCATTTTCTCCTCCTCCTCGTTTCTGTGTTTGCTTGAGCAATGCCTGATGTTCCTCCCACAGCTGTTGATACTGATACTGTAGCGGGTTCTCATTTGGCGAATAAGGTGGACTCCTACGTGCGGGTGGGTCCAGTCCGACTGTTCCTTTCGTCGTCATCGTTTTTGCGTCTGCTTTCGCTTCTTCTTCTGCTGCCCTTTCCTTGTTATATTGATCGGCAACTGAATCTGAATCGGCAGTGATGATAGGATCAGGATCATTGTACTCCCCACGTCGACTCGTTGTCATCTTCGATTGTTGCTGTTGTTTCTGCTGTATTTGTTTTAGCTCCTCATCTAACAATTTTATTTTCTCTCTATTCTTCTCAAGATTCGTATCAATGGCATTAATTATCGTTCCCCGAATAAGATCCCTCTTATACATTTCCTTTGCTAGTTCATCACGTTCGTATTGTATTTCAGACATGCGCTGATCTATTTCCATTTCGTCGTCATCAAGGAAAGGTGAGAAACGTATTCCACTGCTAGTAACATCATCATCGAATTTATGAGTAGGACTTAAGTATGGAAAGCTGCTAACACTCTCGGCATCATCCATCCCGGACATCGGTTGTTGACGATTATTCGTCGATGGTGTTGGTAGATCCCATGTGACTTTGGATTTCCTCCGTGGTGCAGCAGTCGCCGCAGCTGCAATAGCCGATGCGATATGAACATCATTTGGATTTATCTCCGGTGATGGTTGAGGTATGGGGTGGATGGCCAATTTGTCACCATTATTCTTCCGAATAATGGCCAAAAAACGCTTCGAACGCGAGTCGCTGTTACTATTAGTTACAAAGCGTTTCATTTTCGTCCTTTGTTTATTCCTTGCATCCAATAATCCCTGTCCCGACACTTCCTCGGCCGGTGAAGATCGTGCAGATTGACCAAACATTATAGGGGACCGTCGAGGTTCGAGAAGTATGGACGACGGTTGTTGTTGAGGCATTAATCGTCGGTCTCGTCGTTTGTGTGGCTCAACAATCGGAACAGCAGTGATCATTGACCCATCCTTTGACACGTTTATCTGATAACCATGTTCTTCGGCCGATAGGGAAGAGATTGGTAAGAATCTCATTGGACTACTGGAGGAAATTGATGCATCATCTCGTCAAGATTATCAAATCGATTGATTTGAATTTACTCCCTTGACATAAGTGGTGGCCGTCGCCGTTGACGACTTGTTGCTGTTTATTCTCACACATTGGTGCCATACGCACGTCAACATCACAGGAACAACAAGCAAAGAAGCCCTCGGCGTTGGGTCTTCGTTTGGTTTTCCGTTTGGATGGGTACACGAGTCCGTGGTCCGACAGAGGGTTTGGGTCATTTTTTTACATAACCACCGCGAGATCGAGATCCCGTGGCATGGCGGCAATACCCGACGACGCAGCGTGCTACTTCTGTCTAGGAGACGAGGAGGGGAAGCCGCTGGTACGCGATTGTTCCTGTCGGGGTAACTCGGGCTTCGCCCATCTATCATGCTTGACGAACTATGCCGAACAAAAAAGCATAGGGGTAAGGGAAGGAGACACGGCTGCATTTGCTGAGCCATGGGAAATTTGTATCAACTGTAAGCAGCCGTTTCAGTGTCAATTGTCGATAGATTTATCATCTGCGTTTGTTTCATTTGCGGAATCATCCTACGGCCATCCCGGAAACAGCAAGTGGGATAAACTGAAAGTGATGGAATCTCTTCGCTCGAAAATCAAAGTAATGTTTAATCTTTGCATCATAAAAGTTGGCAAGTTCGATCCGAACATGAAAGTCGAAGTGTTTTCTCCGAAAATAGACAGAACTGAGGTATCATTCATCATTAATGAGTTGATATTGATCGTTGATCAAACGAAGAAGGACCTGAAGATGAATAATTGGGTACACCTGCCTCACACTAGTGTTGAGTATCAGTATTATAAATTTGTGTGTGGACATTATGAGGCGTTTGGATACAAAAGTCTTGGGACCAATCAAGTGGATACTATTATGTCATTAGATAATCGCGCTGAAGAAGCTGTACTGGTAGCGACCAAGCATTATAAAAAGGCTCGTGCAATCTATAATTTGCTTGACATGAAAGATGTTGCCATGATTGTGGAAGTCCTAATTTCTGGGATCAACGCATGGGTTCTGGATGATGCCACGCTTAGTGCCACGCTTAGTTCGGTAACAAGGCCTATGTTACAGACTCTGGGGAATGCCTACGAGCTAAATCACAATGACGAAGGCAGCGATTCGGAGTTGAACATAAAAATGGGATTAAATTATGCAGGAGCACTCTGGACTATGGTGGATCGCTGTATCGAAGCTGAGCGGATTGCTAGCAAGTTGGCCGCCGTCAGTCGCCGTGTTCATGGCTCAGAACATATAGTTACAATAGAGGCAAATGCAATGCTCAAAAAATGCATGGGGCGCTATGTTTATGTCATGCCTGAGAACAAACATTTCCAAGCTTTGCGATACGAAAATGATGGAGTCATCATGGGCCCCATTGCAAATCCAAGGCAAGAAGAGGAGGAGAGTGTTTTCCACGTTGCAAGTGATCTCGTATTACCTGGTAACGGGTGTCCAGTTATCTGTCATGGATTGGTAAATTCCTCTCACCTGAATGGAGAGTTGGGACTTGTGAGTGATAGTAGAAACAATAAAACTGGAACTCGTCTATTGATGAACTTTGAAAAGAAGGATATCAAGCCAGCGTTGATCAAGCTGCTGAATTTGCGAATCGCGTTTGAATTGCCGAGTGAAGAGTAGCTAGCATAGAATGTACTCTATGGATCGATCCAAATAATGGCACGTTGAATTCAACTGTGCTGCTGTCTAATCATATCTAGTAGTCCCCTCTACTTAATTTACATAATTATAGTAAATACTAATGAGCATGAATGAGAACATGAACCTTGCCTTTCGAATAGCTGCCGCTATCCTTTCGATACCACCTGATGTGCTGGCTCCCTACGTTCCAATGCTGGCCCCCTCTTCGCGTAACGCATTCGAAAATGAATTGCGCGATGAGGTCGATTCTGCAATGTCAGGACGGTGCTCTCGTGCGGTAGGAGCAAGCTTTGATGGTGGAAATTTGGAAGAAGATGCGCCATTGTTTGCAATCTCACGAGAGGAGACAAGCTACGTCAATTGTGATTCTGGATTACCATCGTCAACACTGCTTATGGGTTTGTATAATGATGATGATGCAACCGAAAGCCCGAATCCGTCGACGTACGGAGAGATAACTATATTAGGTGCTGGACAATTATTTCATCACATGGGACTCACACACAACAAAATTCATCGAAAAGTAGCAAATGGTATCAATAGAAACAACGAACGACCAAAGTATCACTTCTATGATTTAGGAAGTGGAGGTGGGAGACTGGTCATACAATCATACCTTGAACTACCCTCTGTAGTCAAAGCTGTAGGCATTGAACTCTCTGCGTCTCGTCACAATATTGCCACTCGAACATGGAACGATCTTGTACGGAATGGAGATGCAGCACGGATACGAAAGTTGGCAATAAAAAGTTGGTATATCAATGAAAAAGAACAACAGCAACAGAACGACGAAGTAGATGTTCCATTATTATCATCAAACGTGATCTTACATGAAGGTGATTTGTTCGGACTTGATATCTCACAAGCAACACATCTCTACATATCCTCGCTGTGTTTCACGGATGACATGCTAAAAAGACTCGTTACCAAGATCGAAGATGAGGGGGTGTCGTTGCAAATTGTTGCATCATTGAGACGGTTGCCAACAATAGCAAATAATGCTGATATGAACATCAGCAGAGTGAAAATAAAGCGAGTCAGCTTGGGAAGTAATCCATGGACGGAGTATTTAGAAATGTCATGGACAAAGGCTCGAGGAGATGGCTGCCAAGTTTATTTCTATTCAGTGAAGAATGCCTTGTAACTAATATTACAATTAATCTTTAGCATAAGTATAGCGTTGTTGCTTCATAAACCACCAAGACTACCCTGGAACTTGCTTTTCAACTCAGTTTTTGCTCCACCCATCACCTGATGCAGAGCATTCTTATCCACTCTTCGTCCGTCTTCCAAGTTCTTATCACGGCTCCAAGTAAATTCGTTACCTTTTTGTTGCTGCTTCTTCAGTTTCGATTCCAGAGTTTTTTGTCTATGTGCATCAAGTAATGATGGTCCACGGGACTGCTCGTAAGCTTGTTGGATGGCATTCACTTCGTCCAGAACGTCAGGATTGATTTGTTCTATATTGCTCTTTGATTCAGCATACGAAACTATAGCCTGACCACGCATTTTCTCATTCTTAAATGTACGACTGAGTGTAGATTTGGATATCCCTTTTAAAAAGTCATGTTCGCCTGGTATCATCATCCATTCCTCTCTCTCCCCTTCAACGTATCCTGATTGTTTATTCACATCTTGAATCTGCGTTTCACGTTTACATTTTGCTGCCTTTACCGCTGCCATTGTACCCAATGGAGCTGGTCCATCTTCATCATCACTGCTACTGTCCTCGTGAACTTTATTACTGCTAATAGGCACTGATGGGTTTGTGGCCATCCAAGATGTTGGAGCACTCTCAGAGCCCCCACTGCTACGGTACCTACAGACACGCAACACCTCTTGTAAATTAGACGTCACGCCATTTGATAAATCAGGAAGAGCATATCCCATAATCATTTCTGTATTGATGTCGTTTTCAACGTCTCCCTCCCCATCCACTCCGTCATTGTCATCATTCATCTCTACCATATCTAACCCAATCAGGCTAAATAGCTGTGCCAATGTTGCTTTTAGCTTTGTATTCTCAATCCCATCTAATTGAATACTCTCTCCCTCTATCAAAGCATTGCAAATCCCTTGCAACTCGGTTGCTAGCGATGTATTAGATGATGATGAATCTCTTGGATCGAACCGATCCAACATATGTGATGTCATTCTCTCAACTCGTTTTTTACGTCGGATATCCTCCTCACTTTCATGTTGTGTATGTTTAATATCATTTGTATTTCCTTGCGGAATTACGTCGGATACTTTTGTTTCTGACTTAGATTCCTGTTCAGTCGTTGAGTGCTTGGATTTTCCTTGTAATTGGTCTTGCTCGTACGCTTCTACTCTATCCAATGTAACACCCACACCATTTAATAATGCTCGAGTCAGACGTAACAAAGCCAGATCATTACTATTCCCACTCTGCTGCTGCTGACCAGTAAGTGCATTACTCCACTTCCAAGCTCCATTTTCTCCCAACTCCATGCCATGAATACTCAGTGACTCAAAGACACCCACTAACAAATGAGCAAGCTTCCTATCAGGCATTTGTGACAAATTATATTCCGTGCCTCGACTAAGTTGGATAAATAGTAGAGGGACGCCGCCCTCCTCCAGAGATGACATGGCTGGGTACGACTCAAAGAGCTGTGTGAGTGATGTTGCCAATTCGTGAGCACCCGGTGGTGCCGATGGGAGTGATACCGCCTGTGATGACAAATTGGGCGAATGTGATCGAGATTTACTTCTATCATAATCATGTCGATTCTTCTTCTTCTTCTTTGATCGATGCTTTCTATCCTTCTTCTTCCTGTGTTTCTTATTAATCTTCTTCTTGTCGCTACGGTGACTCTTACGCCTCTTCCGATTATTCTTCACAGACTCGCTAGACGACTCCGACGAAGAATTACTGCTGCTGCTATCATCATGCCTTGTCCGTTTATCCTCTTTTAAATATCGGCGCTTCTTCAAAGATGGTTGATTGTCTTCACCGGTACAACTATCCATGTTGGCTCGACATGACGGCGGCGAAGCTGAACAAATTGAATCTTCACAAAAATTATTTTTTGACTTAACTAAGAACACGCTCTGTTGGTCTAGTTGGTTATGACGCATCCTTCACACGGATGAGGTCTCGAGTTCGACTCTCGAATGGAGTATCTAGTGTTAACATTTTTGGATCACTATGCAGAGTACTACCTGCCCTGGTAAAAAAGGGGTGAACTGGAAGAAGACTAGATGTAGTTTTTTAGATAATATTTAGTTTATGTCTACATTATGTTGGGAATATCATCTAGCTGATCACAGGGTAAGAGAAAGTGGAAAATATCAAATCCTGGCCTGTCATTTGATATCTTAAAGTTTTGGGTTGCCTTCAAGCTAAAGGAGCTGTATGTGTGTGCGATACCAATACCGATTTGTTGGATTGTTGTGATAGATGGTGTTGGAGCCGTATGTGAATGACCAAAGAAGCGTCGTGTGATTGATTGTGTTTTCTGGATTTGTTCCAATTGTTGTCTGCTTCGAAAAGTATTCCACATGGTGCTGGGATAGATGTTGCTCATTCGTACATTGCCTTGGCATTTGGTCTGTTGATCTTAAATTGTTTACGTGGTGGGATTGGTGGAGGCATTTTGCCATATAATGTATATTGGAACATTGGTCCTAATCGTCCGTGTGAGTCGATAGCTATTGCTATTGGGATAAGAAGCTTCTGACTATGGAGTAAGTCACCAATTACGGCTTTGCCTGGTATGGGTGTATTGGCTCTTGTATTGTTGCTTCTGTTGAGTTTTCTCCTCTCGAAGTCCTGAAGAAAGGTGTCTGAATTGGCAGTTAGTGTTGTGATACAGTCTTCAGAGCTGGCAAGGTTTTGTATTGAAGGGAGTGGTTTTGTGGTGTTTGCAATGGTAATATCGAAGCCAATTGTATTCTATTCGTGTGAATGATGATTTGGATTGTTGGGGTGGAATGAGATGTCGTCAGGACGGGATAATGGGTCTGATGTTAGGTAGAGTTTTGGTTCTGTCTCAGAAGTGAAGTGTTGGTTGTAGTAATGTTTGCAATGGCTAAAGTTCCATGGCTCTTGCTATTTGGTGTGCTATTTGGTTATGTGTGCTTCCCTTGTGGGATCTGGAGCAACAGAAGGCGTGGTCTCCGTTGGCATCGTGAGTTTTGCCACATAATCAAGGGAAATCTTGTGGAAAAACGTTGAGTCTGAGCTTACGGCGTAACATGATTTGACATTCAGGTCTGTTAAGACTATGATTATTAGTGCTTCTATTCATACCCACTAACGGATAGGATGTGGTGGGTGAGAGAATACTTGGAAGTAAATGGATGTCGTCATTGCTGCTATGGGGCTCAGACCTAATTAAAAATTTTGTACTATTCCTACTTAGACTTTTGACTTTCATAGGTAATACAATAGAAATAACCTAAAAAAACTGAGTCCTACGTGGTTTCAGTTCGACCTCCAACACATAACACATTCCAGCACTGAACCATTCAATTTGAAATGTACCAGTTTGAAATGTACCAGGGTACATTTCAAATTGAAGTTATTGACCATATCTGGATGAAAAAGTGGTGTACTATTCCTACATAGACTCACGTAAACGCGATTTTAACACTGTCGGAGCCCCTAGCTGCTGTGTTGTAAGTATCACTCTAGCGCAATTTCTAAAATGCTGTAGGAGTACCTAATGATGAGTACTTCCACTAGAGCAAAGAACACTCTAACAGATTCTCTCCATGCATTAAAGAGCCTAAAGCAAGCGTAGACACTACAGCGGGTTAGAAACGGGAGAAAAAGAACGATGAGTGTTAGAATCAGTTCGTTAAATCATCTCCACATTTCATTCCAATGCAATAGTTTTGATATGTTTCAACAGACAGGTCCAGTCAAGAGCTCTACCAAAATAAAAAAGCCAAGCTGGGTTATAAAGTTGAATGGTATACTCTACGAAGACTTTGACACCCGTTTTGCATCACACTAAAGTGGGACCTTTTGTCCCAGGATACAGCTCATAATAATGCAGATATATAATATCTGAAAGAGCTCGGGCAACGCCTATGGTACTTCGATATAATCTCGCCAACAACAACAAAATACGATAGACAAGAAATCTTTTCTTTCAGATGCGCTCTTACCTGAATCATATCTCTACCTCTTAGCACCGTAAAGCTTTACATCCATTACTAAATCAGGCTGATAAACGCGATCGGGGTTGCAGTAGATATTCTTAAATCGTTGGAATTCACCCAATGCATCTGATGCTGGTGGGATAGGTCCAAGACCCTTACCGCTCTCGCATTCCTCTCCTGTAAAATGATAGGTTTAATGTATGGAGGTTCTATTAGAGTACATATTACTTGAAAATAATGAAGATTAACTAAAACTCACGAATAGTCAATGATGGTGTTGATAGATAAGCCAACTTTGACGGTATTATAACTCTACGGATACCCCCAGGGTTCATCCCCTTTACGGCCTCTTCTAATCCTGGTATAGTCGATCCATCCCCCAATATCCAACGATATGGTGCTCCAGCATCTTGTGTACTGTATATCTTACTCCCGTATCGTGCACCCGTCGTTGACATGACGTAGTCTATTGATACTACTTGGCCATCCTTTGGGGGTGGTGAGGTCCGTTCACCAGTTTTAACATCAGCGTATTGAAGACCCGTTGATGTGGTTACGAAGTCTAAATTCGGAGCGGCATTCGGTGGAGCGGCGTTTGTATTGGTGGGTATTAGCGTCGTGACAGCAGCGAGGAATGCCGTGGGACAGAGTAGTATGGATCGCCTAGTTGTCGACGAAGGGGAAGAGTTGAAGTCGTCGATATTACATGATGCTTTTGAGCCAAGCTGTCGTACTACCACTGGACGAGCTATAATTTGCCACGAGGAGCAGTCCCTTGGTATGAGATAGAGCAGACTGATGGTTGTGAGGATGAATGTCTTCGGACGTGCCGCCGGCTGGGCCATGGATGAGTTTGAGGTGGGGGGGGAGGGGAACGCGCTGGAAAATGAAGGGTTGCGCGCGAGAGGCTTGGCGCTCTTTCGGATGACGGTGTTGAGAGAAGCTAGGGGAAACCCTCATGTAGCATGGCAGATCCGCGACGACGATCACCTGGGCGAACATCTTTCCTCCTCATCGCCGCCGCAATATCTACAACACAAGCATTTGTGTCTTCGCCAACATCACGCACATCGTCATTCATCTCCTCGTCCTCCTCCTCCTTGAGAGTGGCCACGGACAATGCCATGGTCAGAGCAGATGCAGGCTTCGCCAACCTCACCGGCCGTGTCTTAACGCCTGGTTCATCTGGCCCCGGCTGGTGGGATGGACAGTGTGCAGCTATGCCCATCGTATTGCCTCCTAATCCTTTGATGCAGCAGCCTCGCTGGAGATGCTATTACTACGGCCGACCGAATGATAAGTGGAATGCTGACTTGCCTGCGTTCTTACCCACGGGTATCTCAGGTGTTGCCGAGAGTGATGATGGATTAAACTGGAGTCGAGTACGTGGACCGTTAACAGAGGGTGCTGTGCTTCGACCGTCGGATGATTCTGCTGCCTTCGATTACGTGCATGTGGGTTTCACTGACATTATTCCACAAACTGATGGTTCGTATGTAGCGCTATACCTAGGCGGCAGTGCCGATGAATTGAGTTTGGGCATGGGTCCGGGATCAATTAAGGGCTTTATGAATGAGACCAGGCATCGCATTATCAAAAGACGGAATTGCTTGGGAGCGTTTGTTAACAGCCAATCCAATGCTGGATGTGGGTGATACAGGATCCTGGGATAGCGTCTTTTGTTCATGGCCACGCGCTTTACCAGTCGACGCTGCCAAGCCGAATGGCGAGTGGATCATGACCTACCATTCTCTAGTGCCCCCCGACAAGGATAAGATTCCGAGGTGGGCAGTTGGCGTTGCAGTGAGCACATCTGGTTCAATCGGGCCTTACACCAAACTCGAAGGTCCTGTGCTGTCAGGCGGCACTCCGGGGAGTTTCGACGAGGCTGGGATTGGCACACGACACGTCGTTCACAAACCAAATGGTTCAGGACTTGTGATGGTGTATGAGGGTGTGTCTGGTGCTGATGGGCGACATCGTCTTGGCCTTGCAACATCTATTGATATCGGCCGGACTTGGAACAAGGTAATGGGAGTGGGAGTAGACCCTGGCGGACCAATCTTCGAGGGTGCACCTCCTGATGACAATGCCTGGGATAATGGCAACGTGGGTACACCGTGGGTGATGCAACTACCTATGGACGATGGCGTCTGTATTACGTCGGCACTTCGAGACAGAACCGTGCTGTTGCGATCGGGGCAGCCGAGTCAAACGAGCTGTTCTCATCGCAATGGACGCGGGTCGAAGTTTCAGGCAGTGGAATGTGCATTGACGAGCGGAATGCAGTGGGTGAAACATCACTCATACTCGCGGCAGAGCGAGGTGATGCTAAGGATGTACGTATGCTACTAAATCTTGGCGCCGATCCCCGTGCAACGAGTGGAACAGGTTGGACAGCATTACATGGTGCAGCAGAATGTGGCTCAGTGTCGGCGATTCAAATGCTTCTTGAGGCTGGGGCAGACGTCTTGGCTGTGACGCGAGCGAGCAAGACATCGCTTGACATTGCACAAAAGTACAACAAGCAGGACGCTGTTAAAGAGTTGCTAAAACTTGGTGCTGTCTTGAGCCAGAATGTCTCGAAATCGTGAGAGCTTGTGGACGCACGTGGAAATTCGAGAGGCATTGGTGAGCTTTTGGTATTATCTGCGTATCCTTTTTCATTATTATGACATACTCTTGGCTATGCTATGTCTAATATGAAGCAATGGAGACGACAACACAAATTGCGGTGTCGCATCAATATGTGATCGAAGTATCAAGAAGCAAAGAATGTTCCATAATATGGTTGACTATAGACTACCGCTTTGAAAAAAATGCAATAGCTATGAAGGTGCACCAAGGGATGATAATAGATTTCGGATGAAAGAAGGGGGTTTAAAGATAAGCCTAGACATAATCATCTACATAAATGCTCCTATTAAAGGTAATCAACGGGGCCGAATGATCAAGCTGCACTCTTCTTTGTCGTGGTTGTCGTGGGCGCCTGGGTCGTGGGCATAGCGTTCTCCTTCTGAGCGTTCATAAAGTCATACTTTTGCTCAAAAAACAAACAAAGAAGGAGCGCTGACATGCCGATAAGGCCAGTGATCACCGATAACGAAATTATTGTCACGAAAGTAAGGCCAGCATCCCTGTACGAAGCAGCATACGCAGCGAGGAAGTTAATCTCATCAGCAGTGGCGTGAATAGTGGACTCTTCGTACCAATACATTGGAAGGATCTTGCCCCCAACAACGTGTGGCGTGAGCAGATTTGCCGCAGAGCAAGGAAAGGTCATGTTATTCCTGCCGAGTACTCCAAGATCAGTCTTGTCGGCTGTAGCCAATGCATCGAATGCGGCAGCGCCTGCAGTGCCATAACAAGACGCCGCTCCCTTGGACTTTACAGCCCGCTGGCACTTTGCGTTGATGGCAGGATCACATTCCCAGAGGGAGTAGCTCTTGCCGAACCTCATCCTCTGACGAGCACCCAAGCCGGTGCCGACCTCGATGTCAATGTGCGAGAGCAGGGCGTCCTTCTGCGAATCGACGTATGTCTTGTCAACGAGTTGATAATTCGATCCACTGACATCGAAGGCACCAGGAGCAGAGGTTGTGAGAGGGCGGTAAATCTTAATGCCGTTGCCGTCGGGCCGTCCAGCGTACGAGTTATTTTGCTGCGTGTACAGTACACTGGCACCTCCATAGTAAAGTGGGTGATGAATGTACTCGGGACGACCAGTCTTTGAGCTTCCACTGAGGTGCCCCACTTGCTTCAAGCCATCGAAGGGCAAACCTGTGCCGTCTGATGCGACGGCCGAGTTGAAGTTAAATGTTGATGCGGCTGGCCTGAGACGAGCGCTGACGATGCATGTATCACTTCCGCAGATTTGGTTACGGACGCCGTTTGGCCTAATGCCTTCGAATGCGAAATCGATTGCCTTCTTGGCATCAGGAACGTACACAGGACGTGTCACATTAGCGGGAATTCCATCACTAAACTGGCTTGTGCCTACCTTCGTGGTTAGACCCTTGGGTGCGAAGTACTTGCCAGATCCACCAGTGACAGCGCTTATGGAGGCCTTGGAGGTAGGGTTAGTCACATCATCCTGACGCATGCGAGCATAGCCCGTGCTGTAATAGGTAACATGCTCCTTGCTTCCATCATACGACTCATAATACCCGAACTTCTTGTGCTCGTCGAGGGCAGATCCAATAGCAGGGCACATGAAGTCCGATGCTGTCTTGGATTCCTCCTTCGATATCCAGCTACGCAGGGCCGTGCCAAGGTCAACAGCATTGGCGATGGTTGTGTCAATGCCAGCATAGTTCGGATCGACGACTCCAGCTACCTGAAACAAACAGCCTTCGCCCCTGAGATCGCTTCCACTGTGCTTACCGGCAGCAAGACAGCATCCTTTGCTATTCCACTCATCACTGCCGTTGGCGCAAACGCAAGCCTCCATTCCAGCAGCGCTGGGATTGAGCTGGAGTGCAGCGCTCGCGGCCTTGCACTTTGCAATCGCTTCGTATGCTGGTGTGTATGGCTTGCACTCGATACCGCCAAGCTTTACCTTGTCAACATCACTAGTCTCCTGGCGTCCGGGAGCGTAACCTACACAGTTGCCATTCTTGAGACAAGTGGCATAGCAGACAGAACCCACCTTGCTTGTGTAGTCGGCGACATTGCCAAGCTTGAAGGAAAGATTGGCGTCGGACCTGCCTGTGAGCATGCGCTTGGCAAGTTCGGTCGTGCTCATAGACGTGTCCAGAGCCTTCGCTGCCTGTGCCATTTGAGCACGGAAGCCGACCCAGCCGAGGTATGCCGAGGGGTAGCCAAACATCAAGTCATTGATGGTATGGCTCTGGAGCAATGCGGTGTGGATGTTCTTTTGTCCATACGCTGTGGCAGTGAAATCGGTACCGGATCCATCATACTTCTTCTCGCCAGCGGCCTTGGCAATCACACCCCCATCGTACGACGCCAACAGACTCAACTTGGATAGGGCGTAACCCTCATCGTTGAAATATGTGTTGCAGTTTGTGAATGCAGGGGGCGTACCGGCGTTGCGCGACGTGGCAAGTGCAAATGCGTCATCCATCATGCAGCAGGCGCAGTTTGTCGCTGCAACATCACCCAGCTCGTTGGCGGTACACTGGCTCTTATTAGTAATGCCAATATTGGCAATTTGAGTTGCAGTGCAAGTCAACGACAGGATCATGTTAACCTCGTCGTTCATGGCGCCCAACAACGAAAGGTACTCAGGAGAGTAGTTCACGACGACGTCCGTCATTGAGAGATGACTGGCCAACGCTCGCTTCGCAGAGAGAGTAGCCTTACTCTCGGCGACTGTGAGACTAAAGTCGGCATTGCGTTGCATGTTCATTGTGGCCTTGACATCCTTGTCGAGTACGAGGTATGCGTTGGCAGTACTGTACTCGAATGCACCCTTTGCATCGGGGCTGCTAGACGCTGTGAGGGAAGCCGTAGTTTGTGCTACATCGTATGCAACGGTGTACTTTCTATGCAGAAGGAGTGGTTAGGCAGAGGAGAAAGGGATGTTGGAATGATCATGAGCAAAACGACGACGCACCTGAGATTGTAGGGACCAGTCTCAACCACAACAGCATCACTTCCACCGAGATAATCCTTTGGGTTTTGAATGCTATAGAAGTTGTACTTCAAGTCGGTTGCTGGCTTGTCCACGAGGTTAACCGATGTCAACTTTTTCAATGTCTTGCTATCACCCAAGCACGTCTAGTGAGAATGAGGAGTGAGAGTGAGAGAGTGAGTGGCGAAAGAAAGAAAAGGTTGTCAGAGACAGAATGCTTCAATTCGCTTACATTGTACTGAGACCCACGCCCTGATCCGATGAGTTCGTTATTCAAAGTGCTTGCTTTCTCGATGACATTGATATTGTAGACTCTTTCCAGCGTGATAAAGGTTATGACAAGGAGGAGGAGGCCACCGCCGCGAATGACAGTGCTTGAAACCATGACGACGAACCCTTTAAGTGTTCGCTTTCGTAACTCTTTATTTTTTTGTTGCGCAGAAGGTTTGCGTGCGCTTCGCGATTTGATTTTATATCTGCCGGCGTTTTATGATTTAACTCTTTCCCACCATCCTCGAATAATGCCCGAGGTTGAACTGAGGAAAGATCCGCTGGGAGCCAATCGAGGCAAGACGCTCTTGGAACAGGCTGTTGATCTATCGTCGCAGGTCAAGAAGCAAATTCATGACAAATACTACACTCCTCCGTACATCCCGTCCAATAGACATTGGGAAATGACGTTTGCATCATTAGGATTCACTCGGAAGACGATTGAGAAATTCTGGCGTCTATTTTGTCAGATAAACAATTGCACCGACACTATACGTCTTGAGCATTTCCTCGAATATTTCGATCTTGATTGGACGTCTTGGAATGAGCGCTGTTTCAGTATCTTCGATACCACAGGAAGTGGTGATGTAGACTTTCTCGAATTCATGATTACAGTGTGGAATATATGTACGTTTAAGATTGATTCTTTATCGAACTTTACCTTCGACATGTTTGATTTGGATGCGGACGGTGAATTATCATTGCCTGAAATAGAGTTGATGGTTGAGGAGTTGTATGGAGGAGGAGGAGCAGGAAAGCAGTGCTTACAGGAAATTACCGAATTTGCCGAGGCTCGAGGTGGTGCTTTGAATTTGTGAGTGTTGTTACAGTTATATCCGTACGCTCAAGGATTACTTGTGTAGATGTACTCTTCTCACCTTCCACCGAACAACGAAGAAATTCCTTCATCGCCTTTACAGCAAACCACCAATCATTACTCTTTCCAGTATTTCTACTCCAACGTAACATTCAGCAACATGTTTTTGGTGTTGGTTACTGGGAAACTGTTGAGCGTTCGTCGAAGGAGGATGATTCAAATGTTCCGGGTACAAATAAATTTGATCCTCGACATGTACAAGTATTGATGCGAACGTACCAGGATGGTGGTGCAGCTGCAGTATTGAACCACACAGGAGATCTCAATAAAGGGGTAGAGCTACCTCTTGACATTGAAGAAGACGCCGGCAGCAAGATGACAGGACTTCAGAGGCTGAGATTCCCTCAGGAGTCTCAGATATGGAATAGTGTGAGGAAGAGTGTAGTCGATGGAGGAGTGCTGGGAAAACTAGGCATTGAACGAATGAAGGAATTCAAGGTGAGAGTTGCCCCTGTGTTCCGGTCTTTACCCCCTTATGTTGTGCTTAAACGTTTAATTACGCATTGAATACTATTCTCACCTTTAGGGCTCAAACGGAATTCCACGGGGTGACGGACGAGAAGGTTATGTCAATCGAGAAGGTACCGAAAGGCCGCCACCAAGTCAACTTCCAGTCCGGGTTGCTTTGGATGTACAGCGTAGCAACGCACCAGAAAGTAATGCTGCTAACGAGCACAGAAAGACGGATACAAATCCAGATCCTGCAAGGATCCCTCGTAACGTGGCTGACGATTTACGTCGCATCCGAGAGAGGCGGAATCAGATAACTCCCCAGCTCAATCGTGGGCCTCGCAAAAGTATTGCACCTCCAAACAATATACGTCAGCGAACAGCAGGATCGATAATATTCAAATCAAATGACCAACATGGTGGTTGGCTTGAAAAGTAACATGAAAGCCAACAGCATCTACTGTTTGTCATTGACAGTAGCATGGTTAACATCTTCACATAATTCACGAGATTTGTCTGTAATTATCTTCGTTTGACCTTTGGCCTGTCGACCACTGCCAAATCTCTTGACGTCGCTAACTTTTGCGATACGACTGCCAAACTGGATAGCGCGTTTCACCAGAGTGGAACAGGAATTCATACCAAGTGTTCTTGCAATGATTCGTAGGATTAACTTGTCTCCCTCTCCTAGTGGTCGCATCATATCGCATTTCATTTCCACTGGCAATTCAGACAGGTACGCCATGACATCCTCATCGAGATAAGGGAAACGACACTCCTTACCGTGATCAGAGAGACATCGATCATCACGCCCTAAGTTACGTTTCCAGAGACGATCAACTTCCATTTGTAGTTCAATTCGTAGGGCATCGTAACCACCACGCGTGTATGTTGACTTATGCCTCCCATATCCAGCCATTTGTTCGTCTGCACCCACACCAGAAATGAGGATCTTGGCCCGAGAAGTAACGATTCCATTATTATCACTTCCTTGTTCTTTGTCGGCACAAATTGCATTTGCCTCTGCCGTAAACTTAGCAGCACCTATCGACGACCCATTACTTGCATTGCCTAAAGCTGCAAATCTAAGCAGCGGTTGCTCATGTTGTCGCGTCGATGACGAATCGTTGCTATTTATCATTTCTTGCATCGCGTCATGCATTTCATTTGTATCTAACACTCTCCCCTTTCCACGTCCTGCAAACCAAAATGCTGTCGCAATGTTGAAATCCATAGTCGAGTCTAATGGTGATAATAGTTCCAAGATGTGTGCTTCGTGTTCCAAAACTTCAAGATAGGGTACATCTATCGAAAGAAACCTCCATCTCCGTTCAGGAAAGCGTTCTACTAGTTCTACGTAGGAAAGAATTGCCGCTAGTCTGTCAGGGGAGGCTTTTGTTGCTTTGTTTCCAATAGCATCATAGTCGGCATAGAAAGAAACATTTATCAGATCGATTTGTTGTTCCGAGGGAACGTGCCGATGACATAATGCTGTGAGCACTACTGAATCAATACCACCAGAAAAAAGAACAGCCACGGATACGGTTGATTGTAATTTGGGAAGTGGTGCATGTAACACCCGTCGCTGCACGGCTCGGTCGAGGAGATTGAGCAGAACCTCTGCCGCCGCCTCTACACTATCCGTTTGCAGAGCACGGAAGTTTGGGATTGCAATATTGACAACGCGGACAAGTGGAAAGGAAGTCTGATAGCCTGTTCGAATATCTATTCGGTAAATGATGCCCGGTGGAAGTTCTTCCCAACTATTACTAATCGGAGATTGTTGTCCATAACTCATCAGATATCCAATTGCTACTGAAGACAGAACAATAACACCCTGAAATGACTTATTGACTAGCAGTGAACGTCTGCCAAGACAATCTCGTCCGTAGTAGACACAGTCTGATGACGGTATACTCAATATGAATGCAAATTCACCGTGTATTCGTCCAATAGCGTTTGAAATAGCCTCATGTTCACTCGAACCTGACTGTTGCGACGATGCAATTGCCTTTGCCAAGAGCTTGGTAACCAGAATTGTATCCGACCGTTCTTCTTCGACGGTCGTTGTTGATATCAGCTCGACCATGTCTCCACGATGACAACGGAGATTATGATCATTCTCAAATTCATGCTCCATTTCTGCTTTGACGTCTTTGCTGTACGTATAACACTCTCCGTTCCAGCATAAAGCGCAATTACGCCTTGAAACCTCCTTCTCTTTGTCATTATTATTATTCATCAAAGACGCACAAATTGGGAATGACAACGGTTGTGCAATGGGACATTGGCCACGCATATGTAGTACACTGGCATGCAGAGTCACTGCCGATTGATGATCATCACTACGTCCATAGGGGACATCTGGTCCACGCCGTGATAATGCATGTGAGAGTCGATGATTAACATCGTTTAAATTAGCATTATCTACCACGTCCGGCCCTCCTCCATTTACAGCGGGGAACGAAAGGACAAGACCTATACCGCACATGATGGTGGAAGGATGCCCACCACCACAACGCACACCGAGCTACACAGTAGATATGTCGAGTTTGCGTTGCTCTGAAAAAAAATAATGTCGAACCCTGTCAGACAGTCTGGTCAGACAGACTTCACCACAAACAACGACGTGCCTCGTTATCTAGGCTGCTAAACCTCACGATGGCACCATCAGGTCCAAAGCTTGATTTCATTGGGGCTTCCGAGGTACGTGGTGGTTGCTTTCTCTTCATTGACGGCGATGAAAATACGCGTCCGTATGTATCTCCGTTGACGAAATCGAAAAGGAACCATCATGTTGTCTGTAACCGTTGTCTAATGTCGACTTCGTTGAAGATCCTCCTTTTTTCGCTAGATAGTATCCGAGGAGAATATGATGTTCATACCTTCCTGATTATTTTGCTCTATTTGGTTATCTTCGCGGTGCTGTGCTGTACGTCTGTACTAACACCGAGTTGTTATTTCCGTCCGCTCATTTTTTCACCACAGACAATTATTACTGTCGCATTCATTCCATTAAGCTCCCATGATAATTATGAACTTCAGTGGAAAGAATATCCACAGGTTCGTCATTATTTTCTATTATGCATATGAAATATTTGTTTTGTTGAAACAATTATTCTGACTCTTCTCTCACAAAAACTCTACCATTACTGCTATACTGCTATATACTCACAACATACAAACCATGTAGATATGGGAAACCGATGGTAAAAGCAAATCAATTAATGCAAAAGAAGTATCGAAGAATAGAAATAATCAAATTCAGGCAAATATTGAGGAATTGAATCCCGGGACAACCTACACAGTTCGACTGAGAGTAGTACGATTGGCTGGATCAGAGGGTGGGTTGGCAACGCCGGGCAAACCAAGTCCAGAATTAATTATTGATACAGAGGCTGTTAGCTGTACACCGAAAGCCTCACAGTGTATAATTTTGTGATTTAAACCCGGACGACAAAGAGAGTTGTTTGTTGTTGTCGGTGATGTTTGAGTAAATTGATGGAGGATTAAACGACAAGAAAGTTGTTATCCTTTTGTTGTCACCTCGGCTTAATCATGCACACGCGATCACTAGGATCTTAGCTATGGATCACTAGGATCTTAGCTATGTAGGGCGCAGCATGTTTCTAAACTAAAGGAAAGACTAATTATCGAAAAACCTAAAGGAAAGATTAATTTATCAATTTCTGCAGGAGCAAAAGGTTTATCATGCACCAGCCAAGAATCGAACTCATGAACTTTCATTCAACTCTTTGCACTTATGCTGGGAATCATGGATTAAGCTAGGACACTTGGCATAAACATACAGTTGTGATAATGCAGGAGCAAAAGGTGATTATTTAATTTGTCTGCACCAGCCGAGAATCGAACTCGGGGCCCATGAATGGGAATCATGGATTTTGCCACTAAACCACTGGTGCTATCCATCTATTAATGCACAAGTAAATATATAATAGTAGTCTCTCCTCCATACCGAGCCGTTTTATTGGCTTGATGTGGTTGGAAGGGATTCTGTCTCTCAGCCAGGCATGGGACGCTCTCT